>Ga0209780_1000942_pt1 | contig 17781 bp, 8 predicted proteins | sample WorMetexBAHAMAS2_FD_187384 | JGI IMG/M metagenome (GOLD analysis project Ga0209780, IMG submission 187384) | Marine gutless worms symbiont microbial communities from Max Planck institute for Marine Microbiology, Germany - Inanidrilus exumae... | ecosystem: Host-associated > Annelida > Digestive...
AGGTACTGCCGAAGCATTATTAGCTAGGTGAGGTGGGAAAATATGTTCGCCAGGTACTGCCGAAGCATTATTAGCTAGGTGAGGTGGGAAAATATGTTCGCCAGGTACTGCCGAAGCATTATTAGCTAGGTGAGGTGGGAAAATATGCCGTCTTTTGATAGACGAATTTCTATATAACGTTTCTGTCAAAAATTATCAACATCGGTTGATGCACATCAAAGTTATAGCTATCCAAAGGTGGGCCCTTTGCAAGACACAGTGTAAACGGTTCTTGTGGCACAGACGGTGACGCTATGCAGAGCAAGCATCTTGCGTCAAAAGGCAGTTGCTTTTGCTACTAGCTGATCTGATTGATCACTGTTAGACATTACCAACACAAGTCACACACACACTGCACACACAAAACGTAAAACTATAGTTTATTGTGATGAGGAATTAGGTAGGCCTATATTTTTGACGACGATAAATAACCTTGCCTTTACCAAAAGCAGTGCCGGAGATAATTATCCCTGGCGGTAATTCGAGCCGTGGCTGGGAAGCAGAGGCAGGTATTGCTCGTTCAGTTTGTGGATTAAACGTGTGGCTGGCAGGTAAACCTGTGTGATTGTTCGTTAACACGTGCATTTTCAGAGCTGAGTATCATATCTGAAGCGTTATACTTGTCTATGTACATAGAGGCTGCCTGTTCCATTAGGACTGCCTTTAACGACTAACATGGCTCAGTGATGCAATGATAAAACATTGCTGGGTCGACCTTGGTCATGCTAGCCTAGTTGTGCGTGTGCACGTGTAATGTAGGTCAGTCAGTGATGACGTAACGTGACGTCAGCTGTGTGCAGTGAGAGTGGGTGCTGCAGCAGCAGCAGCATCAGCAGCATCAGCATCCACGACTGACGTACATCAGTCACCTGCGCATCATTTCACCTACCTGCCGAGCGGCGCCTGCCTCAGCGAGCGCAACAGACGCCACGAGAGAATGGAACGCGCCGGGTGCGTATCTCTATGTTATGTCACATACATCAGCTGTTAGTTTGTTTGCGGCTCTGTCTGTTGTCTCTCAGTCTCTATAAATGCCGCCCGGTGAGGTGAGGTTAGCCGCTCAGCCGTCAACAGACACCTGCCCGTGTAGAGCACACGGCTGGGCCATGCACGACGAGCAGGTGCCAGCCGGCCGGCCGGCCCGGCCGTGTTGTCTGTCAGCGACTGCTTGCTACATGTACATCTAGACTCTAGTAACTCTATAGTACGCTAGTCACTGTTGAGATCTGCTAGTATAGTCCCTGTCGTCAATCGGTCAGTCTATACAGTACACTGTCGACTGCATGGCGTCATGCTACTGCAAATATTGAAATATTGTTACATGGCCCGCCTACACATACTGTAGGAAGGCTAGACTAGTGATGCTCTCTGGCGTCTGTCGTCGTCGTCTGTAGTCGTATGTAACACCGGCGCATATGCAACGTAGCTCACCAGGGGGCAGCACGCGACGGTGGGCCAGTAGTGTTACGTGCCGTTAGGGCGACATGTTGTTAATAATAATATTAATAATACATGAATTGTTGGGGAGGGAGAATTTTTTGAAAATTCTCAAACTTGCCAACTCGAGTTAGAGGTGCAAAACGGAGGGGGCTCCCCTGGAAAACTGGTAAGTGATATCGATCTGTTTTTTTGCGACATATTGTCCACAAATGGTGCGAATGTGGCCGACGGGGGTTTATTTTTCGATATTTGCTCCCAACCCGCCAGGGGGCGCCTTCAAACATGACCCAAATTTTCTACGTTTTTCGGCCGACTTCGCGCGCTCGGTTTCGGCCACCGCTCGGACTGTCCCCGCTCGGACTGCCCCCGCCCGACTCCGACCACGCAAAGTGTGAAAGAGATGAATATGTGGCGCTAGGTGCCCAGGTGCGTATGGATATTGGTTGAAAGGTGACAATGACGTTTTAAGGTATTCAAAGATTGGAAGTGTTGAAAAGCAAGAGGTGTATCATTCTAGACATGACATGGATGAGCAGCAGCTGAAGGCGTGACAATGAACAGACAGTGACCTCTGAAGCTGTGGTTGACTGGCGCAGTGGACAGAGCAGGTGATGAACATATAGGCTGGTTGGTTGGTTGTGAGATTGTGAGTCTAGTGTTGCCATAAGAACAAAGTCAACAAGTTACAAGTAAGCACAGCTGTTGTCTGTCACAAGTTACAACGACTAGGCTATACCAATGTTGGAGACCAGTCGCATGCAGGACCCGGACCCATAAGGGCCGCTGATGACGCCTGTCATACTGTCTGCTGACGCTGTCATAGATTCTTCAGTTGAACAACTAACTATACAACGCACTGAATACTGATAGCTTGTTGTTGAGCACCGTTGATGTGTTTGTACTATGTGCATACAGCTAATTACACGAACAAAGTAAGTAAGTAAGTAAACATAAATGTTTAAAGTGGCCCAAATAACAATGTTATACTACATGGACCACTATAACGATGCCAGACAAGCAGTCAGAGAATCAGGTGTGGATATGATAGTTGAAAAAGATGAGTCTTTAGTTGACGCCGGAAAGACTGCAGTGATGACGATGAGATGACGGCCTCTGGTAGACCGTTCCAAACTTGAGCTGCAGCAACCGGAAATGCACGCCTGCCAACAGTAGACAGTTTGATGGGCGGTATGACCAGGCGGCTGGTACTTGCTGACCGCAAAGCACGCCGACCAGGTAGGTCAGAGACGGTGACAAGAGGTCCCAGTATAGCTACAGTTACTGAGTGCTCTGCTGTTAGCAGTATGTAATGTCAAGTGTAGTGTGATGATCGTTGTTTCTATGCTGTCTTGTATCAGCGATGCCGGTCAGCAGTCCATGTAAGTCGTCACTCACTGTCTGTCTGTGTGTGTGTCTGTGTGTCGTCGTCATAGACATATGTGCGTGTACCATCACTGCGTGTAGTCGCACACTCACACGGCGTTCTACAATTTTCAGTTCACAACGTCCTTGAGAAAATGATTCAATTTATTCGTTAAAAATTCACGGCCTTTGAAACTACTTTAAAAGTCCGTGAATTGTAAACTACAGTTCTTGCAATAGTGTTTTGGCACCGCTGCTATTTCTGAGATATAGTGAGATATTAATCGAAATCTGCTGATTTTTACCTCCCCCACCTGCATTAGGCTCCCCCGTTTGGGATAACCCCATTGGAATTTAACCAAGATTTTGGCAGCAAAAAACTGTAGATCTGGGCTATTGTGGAGCGTTGTTTGCGTCATCCTGTGCTTTGCCATTTTGTACGTTACCAGCTTTTGTTGGACAGACAGACAGACGGACACACAACAACAGCATATACCGCGCGACGCTATGCTATATTGGTAAAATTTGTGGGGGCCCTAAATAGAGGTGGGTTAGGTTCAAATAGACGATTTTTGATGAATATCTCGCTATATCTCAGAAACGGTGCAAGATAAGGACATAGTTACTATGGAAGGCTAATAGAAACTCATGTGCTCTATCTGGTGGCCCTATTTTCAGTGACCTTGAGTGAACAAACCACCCCATTTTCCAAATTTTGTATCCCTTTTCATATCTTCGTAGTGGGCGGAGTTAGAGACTTCATATTTTGTAGGCGGGTTGACAGTAGCAAGTACTAGCCCGCGGATGACAAATCATCCCTGAAAGGGGCGTGGTCAGGTCATGTAAACCATTTAAATTTGATGGGCACCAATTATATCTTTTGAACGGCTGAAGCTAGAGTGATCAAATTCTGTGCTCAGGTAGGCTATATCAAGTCCCAGCATACGGACGACAAATCACCCTTAAAAGGGGCGTAGTTAGGGTCACGTGACCCATTTTGAATTTTGTGGCCCCAGTGATATCTTTGGAACGGCTGAAGCTAGAATCATCAAATTTTGCACACAGGTAGACTATGTGAAGTCCTAGCTTTTAGATGACAAACCACCCCTAAAGGGGCGTGGTCGTGGTCAGATGACTCATTTTCGGTTTCGATGCGCGGCTAAAGTGAGAGTCGCCAAATTTCGTATGCAGGTAGAATATATGACAAACTACCCCTAATGGGCGTGGTCAGGGTCACGTGACCGTTTTTTACATTTTGGCTGGCAGTCATATCTTTGTAGTCGGTGAAGCTAGGCACTTCAAATTTCGTGTGTTGATTGGTACAGAGGAGTACTAGTGCACGCGGTCACATGACCTCTTTGAATTTTGGGAAATAAGTGGTGATATCTCGGAAACGGTGCAAGATAGACACATAGTTGCAATTGAAGACTAATAGAAATCGTATGTGGCCTATCGACACCATTACGAGTGACCTTTACTGACCTTGAAGGTCACGTTTGCTGTTTGAAACCTTTGTGTTTATCGTCCACGGTGGTTTGCATCCATGGTGGTGCGCTGGCGGAGTGATACGCGGTGTCGCCAACAACACTGGTGGTAGTCGACATTGGTTGATTACAGTTATGGTCCAGTTGACATCAACAAGATAGGTTGTATGGAAGTCTGTTGATGACACACATGGCATTGCATTCTCGCTGTGGAATAGTTGTGTGTAGTGCAACAATGCGTGTATAAAACTATGTAGGTACCGGAATAAAACGTGGCAGTTGCTAAAAGTGCTCATCATGCTGACTGGCGATCTGTTTGTAATATTCGTACAACAGTAGGCCAATGTTTCAACCGATACAGAACGGCGCGGGTCTCTCGGCGATAGCTGAGCTTCATGTTTTATGAAATTCTCATCAATTTCAATGACTTCAGATCAAATTTGTGATTAGCAAACGTTTGTAGATATTTTGACTCAGCCAGCCAGCCAGCTGAACGCTTGTCATCTTGGCTTTTGTCGTGTTATCTGAGCAGATGCACTGTAGCGTACGTTTTCTGTTTGAGTTTCATTGAAACGAGCACAGCTTATATCCCCTGTAAATGCTCTGTAGTCACTGAAACTGAGCCAAAAATTAAATCTGAAAATAAATATGCAGAGTACAATAAATGCATGCAAAAATGACTAGTTTTAACGGATGACAATATGAAAATAGAGCCAAGAATTGTATTATTGTTATTTGTATTTGAAGTAAACAATGCAAAGTCATTGAAAACTAAACAAGTAGTAGTCAAGAACGTATTTCTTTAATCAGTAGCATTTGTTATTATTTCAGCTTTAATTCTTGGCTCAAGTTTTCAACGACTATGTTTCTTTTTGTGGGATATATGTTTCATTTCATGTCATAAATAATCATGGTTAAAATACTTCTGACCCTTCCTAGCATCTTGGATTTTGAAAAATGGCATGTGTAAACATTAAGTATATCTCAGAATGGCCATTTTGGTTGGGATGCAAAATTTTGACTTGATATTCTAAATCAGTCCGGGGATATTGATTTTTAATGAAAATTTGAAGATGGCGGCGGCCACCACCATGTTGAATTTCACCGGAAGCAGTAATGCACATCAGGAGTGGTGTGCAGTGACGTCACACGTCTGTACACTGAATTTGGTTTAATTGTCCATGACCGTGCATAAATTAGTGGGCATCATATTCACTGTAGGGGCTCTTCTGCCCCATAGAGTGAATTTAGAGTAACGCTCGGCCACCCACGAAGACTGTTTGATCACTCATGTTTGATCAACAAATTTCACGGCGATGCACTTTGCCACATTGAAATTATAACAGCTTTCAGTTTTTGCCAGTTTGGCTTGAAAATGCCTATTTACGCCCATTTTGGGGGCTTTTAGAAATTAGACCCTCCTGCATTGGAAGCAATATCAACGAAACCCCAAAAAGGCACATCTGCAGACCATAGGGGTTCTAATGATCTATTAGTTATGCCCATATCGATTGTAGTTCTGTTTATTTTACTGGGGACAGTTCGTCAACATTAATATTTAATCCATTCTGCTTTTCCTTCGTTTACAATTCAGTCCTTGTCGCTATAGTTGAAAACTACTACTGCTGGTGGCATCAATCTGTGCTCTGTTAGTGCAGGCTTGTGACAGATGACAGCATATATCGCGCTAGCAGAGCGTCGTGCGGTAATAAATGTGATGGCTGGCTTCTGTGTATTGAATTTGCGGATAAAATTTTGATGTTTGCTGTTTTGAAGCAGCGACTTTTACAACGAAGAGAAACTGGAGCCAGTTTTTGTTTTTATATTGTCAATTATAACTGATAAGCGGTTGATATGTTTCGTCGTTTCACTGAGCTGGTCTAGCAGCAGTATCCCGGCGTGGCGTCTTGGTGTGTGATAAATTGCTAATGATATCGGTAATGAATTATGTATGTCATCTGCTGGAGTTGCCGCGGCATTGCTTACACTGACTGCCCCGCTGTGTCTTGATCCATTTTATCTCTCTATCTCTCTCTCTCCGCCTGTCTGTCGGCCCGTCTCTGTCTGACCAGCAGAACCAGAAGCTCAGCTATTGCGGAGGGACCGCGCGACGCGCTCTGTGAGTTGAAATCTTGTCAGCTGCTGCACAACTGTAGGAAAAATCCCAGTTGAAAAGCGTTGAAATAGGTGAGTGACCTTGGGCCAGTGGTGTTGGTGCCATTTCTATCATTCTTCCATCGCAACAGTGTCAGAGTCTTGTACGAATGGGTTGGAACTAACCGGGTGTGAAAGAGAGAAATCTGGACAGTATTAGTGATTGTAGGAACAAGAACAGATGTGCATTCTTCAAGAGGCGAGTTTTTGGGATCGGATCAGAATCCGATTGCATGTTAGAACAGTTTGACAGCATGTGAAGGATTTCAGATTCCGAAGCAGAAGTGAAAGTGGAAAAATGAGGAAATGCTGGAGAAGGAGAAGATGAGCGTGGACTGATGTAGCGAGATTAGCGAGATACTGTTCGAAAACTGCTATTTTAACGTACCCCCTGTATTAGGCGCACTGTTGGGCTCACTACATTCGAATTTAACCAAGATGTTTGGCATCAGAAAACTAGAACTCCTAGGCTATTAGTGCGCGTTAATTGCGTGATCGTTCCTACGTTTAGCCATTTTCGATAATTCATACCGGCTTGTGACATACAGCACATACCGCGCTAGTGTAGCGTCGCGCGGTAAAAAAACTCGTTGGCATCACACAGTGTCAATACTGCTAGTGGGAGTGATGGTTGATGCGTCGGTAGGCTGGTCTGGTCTATGCCGTCAGTCACAGTAACCCGACCGTGAATGTTTGTCAGCCTGTCAATCACTCCACCCATTCAGTCAGCTGAGCTGAGCTGAGCTCCGTTGAGCCGTCTATTCCATGCCATGGTGTATTCCATGGTGAATAGTAGCGGTCGATGTGGTCGCACTGGCCGCCTCTGAGCCGACTGATTAAGAAACCTTTCAGAAATGTCACTGCGCTGCAGCAGCAAACAAACAAACATAAAGTTGCAAGTGACGGACTGTCTGGGCACAGGCAGTCATGAGTGGTTGCAGCAGAGAGACGATGTACACAGCGGCCCACTGTCACATTGAGTCTAGTTTTCATATCAGCTGAACGTGTTCACTCACGGTCATGACAAGTCACAGATCTGCATCGTCTCGTTGTCTCTGCAGTCAGTTGACTCCCTCATCCTCATCCTCATCCGTCGAGTGTTCTCTATTTGACACTCGTGACGTAACTTTCACTCACGGCTCATCACTTTGTCTCACAAATCCTTTCCACGTTGCTCTGCCATCTCACCCAGTCCACCACTCCCTACATGTACCTCGTCGTCTGTGCTCAGCAGGTCTTGCTTTTACCCGCTTGTAGTTCTTTTTGTCTGTTATGATTTTCGGTGTTAGATTAAGTTCGCTACCTGTCAACTCACCTTTGTTACTCTGTTCGCCGTCGGTGTTTTTCCTATATGACACGTGGTGTGGAACAGAACTTTGGAGAAGAAGTGGCGCAGAGTTTTTACCGCGCGACGCTATGCTAGCGTGGTATATGCTGTGTGTCTTTTCGTCCGTCCGTCCGTCCGTCTGTCACAAGCCGGCACTGTACCAAAACGGCTAAACGTAGGATCACGCAAATTACGCCATACGATAGCACAGGGACTCTAGTGTTCTTATGCCAAAAATCTCGTCGAAATTACAACGGGGTAACCCTCTACGGGGCGCCAAATAGATTTGAGGTAGGTTCAAATTGGCGATTTTCGACCAACATCTCGCTATATCTCAAAAACGGTGCAACATAGGGATTGTTACTATGGAACGCTAATAGTAACTCGTATGCGCTCTATCGAATGGCGCTATTTTCAGTGACCCCTAGCTACCCCAAACCACCCCATTTTCTCTGTTTTGTATCGCCTTTGGTATCTTCGTAGTGGCTAGAGGTAGAGACGTCAAATTTGGTAGATAGTTGATCGTTTGATCGTAGCAAGTGATAATTCATGAATGGCAAACTGTCCTTGAAAGGGGCGTGATCAGGTCACGTGAACCTTTTAAACTTTGGTGGGCACCAACCATATCTCTGGAACGGCTGAAGTTAGAATCTTCAAATTTTGCACGAAGGTACACTGTATCAAATCCTAGCCTATGGTGACAAATCACCCCTAAAAGGGGCGTGGTTAGAGTAACGTGACACGTTTTTTAAATTTTGCCCCAATCATGTCTTTGTAATTGGTGAAGCTAGGCACTTCAAATTTCGTGTACTGATTGATACAGAGGAGTACGAGTGCATGCAGGATATATTACTCCCAAAAGGGATGTGATCAGAGTCACGTGACCTCTAAATTTTGGGAAATAAGTGATAATATCTCGTTACCATTGCAAGATAGAGACATAGTTGCAATGGAAGACTAATAGGAAATCGTATGTGGCCTATCAAATGGCACTATTGCCAATGACCTTGAATGACCTTGAAGGCCACTTTTGCTGATTGAAACCTTTCTGGCTTTCGTAGCTTGTGAAAATTAGCACGAATTTACTAACATAGCGCGTCGCGCGGTCCCTCTGCGGTAGCTGAGCTTTTCGTTTTACAGTCAGTCAGCCAGTGGGCAGCGTGAAAACACGGTAAAGTAAACATAAAGCACTGGCCACACTCCATGGCTTCATGATTTCGTCAATGACTGCCGGACTCTTGACCGATGAATAATAATAATAATAATAAACATATTTGTATAGCGCCATATGGTAGTGTGTTAGTGATAAGTAGCAGTATGAGAGAAAGCCTGAGAGAAGAGGTGAGTCTTTAGCCTAGATTTAAAAGAGGTTACAGTGTCACTGTCCAGAACTGTCTTCGAGGTGTTATTGTGCGTTGACGCTGGTCGTGTGACGTCAGTGCGAGTATATGAAGCTGCTTGCACGTCATCTTCTAGCGGCCGTTCACTGTCCGTCACATTGAATGTGTGTCTGATGAGTTGAGTCGTGCGGCGTGTGAATCATTCTGTTGATGTCTATCATTGTACGTTGATGTCTGATGATGTCCTTCATTCGCCTCTCTCTGATATGTTGTACATGTTAAACTGCATGTGCTCATCGTCACAGTGACAGCCGTGATGATGTTGATGACGTGTGATGTAGGTCGCGACTTGCAGGTCTGTTTCAGCTGCTGGAGAAGCTGACGTCATCTCATGACGTCAGCGCGTCGTCGTCTGTGCCCGTCAAGTCTGTGTCGTGTCGCTACAGCGCAGACGACATTCAGCAGCTGCGATATTTGACGTCCAAGATCTTACAGCACGTCAACGCGCAAGGTTGTACTTACGACTAGCCGCGCAGCACGTCAGCATAGTTCATTCGAGCTGGGCTGGGCAGCGTTACGAGGCCGTGAAGAACTATGTAAATGTAACGTCAGCCAATGAGAGTTAAAAATAAAACATCGATTAAAGTAGTCGTAATGTTTATCGCTGAGGAGAAAGAAAGTGAGAGGGGGTGAAAGAGGGAGTGAGAGCGGAAATAGGGTAGAGGTTGTGGTTATGGCGAAAGGTTTGGTTGTGGAGTATTTTGGGTTAAGGACGACAGACGCCACCACCAACAAACATGTAGAGAATTGGCGGTTACTTACTTTCTGGTGATGTGAAGTCACCGGAAGCTGACGTCACATGTGAACTGTGTACACTGTCATGCCAGCAGCAGCCACAATACATGCCGCGTTCACACCGCCGCAGCCGTGATCCCGGCTTGAGACACTACTCAATGTCATGATGATAGTACAGTTTGATAGAACACTGGGACTTCCTATTAGTGTTTTATAGCAAATATGCTTCTCAGTTTTACTTCTGTTTCTATTGCAGCTTGTTTATGATTTAAGAACTTACATAAACTAGTGACCTTCTTCGGCGCTATACGAATTGTTTGTTTACTTAACTTTCTTCCTTACTTTCTTCCTTCCTTATACTGTTTACCTTACTCATTTACTTCCTGACTTATCTACTCTTTCCAGAATAGACCCATTCCGTTTCCAGGCCGGGGGTCGTAGGAAGTTACCAAACCTGGCTTTAGTTTTTTTATGTTGTAGTATGTTTTGTTATGGATGCATGTTTGCTTTTGTTGTGTATGATTTAGTTTTTCAGTACAAAGCCAAGAGATTGGCTGGGAAGAACGTCCCCGAAATGACCTATTTTGTGTCGGGTGAGACGTAAAACCTCATCTCAATCAATTGATCAATCAAACTAGTGAACTTGACTGTGACGTCGATTTGAACATGTTAGTTTAACAGATCGTTAACCATGATTTCTTCTCACTACTAGTTGTACTGTAAGTGGTAGGTGCTTATTATTCGAGATGTTGCTTGTGACGAGGCTTGAAGCAACTGAAGCGACCTTTGAGAGCCATTAGAAGTCGCTGGCAGTGGATAATTCGACTCATTAAACAATACAAAGCAAATACTATTTCTCCGAAAAATGAGGCTACAGAGGCGTTTGGTTGCGTTGTAAGCGTGGTCGTCGTGTTAGATGGCATGATGGTTGTGTTACGAAACGCTAATTAAATGACGTTGCATGTGCCAACTCGATTAATAAACGACGCAAACGATGATGATGAGGACAATGATGACTAGTTGTCTGACGATCTTCAGCTAGGAGGCGTCAGCTGACGGTCGTCATGGTAACGGCCCAGTTGATTGACAGCTGGCGAGATGGATAGAGAAGACACGTGACGGTAGCGTTCTGTCTGCAGACTCGCGCCTGAACATCAGTAGTACTATGCGTCGACCGTGCGTGCGTTGAACTAATTGAGATGGCGCAGGACGCTGTCAAGGTCACTGAAGGTCAGTCAGTCACGCACGAGCGCGTGCAGTGTAGCAGTGAAACAGAGTTGGCTGCCGCCGGAGTCCTGCTAATTAGTCGTTCATCAATAATTGAGCACGTGAGTCGCAGTGCAGTGCAGTTTATCGGAGCCGATCACAGAACGCCGCCGCCGCCGCGTTGATAGCAGTATATACAGCAGGCTCCACTCTGTGTCTCTGTGTGTTGAGTGTCGAGTGTCTGCTCTCTCTCTCGCTCGCTCGTAAGTAAGTACGACTTGTTAGTCTGTCTCTCGTTGTATTTTCACGGCTGTGGCTCGGTCTCCTCCGGCTTCGTTATGTACTTCCGATTTTGTGGATGACATTATGTTTTTATAATGGACCGTATAGCGGTATGAATTTCGCTACGAAGGACCAATTTCGCTTCAGTTTACTTATTATTTAAATTACTTATTTACCGTTAAGTCAGACAAAATTCAATTTCCTATTTTAAAAGGCATAATTGTAACGAACTGTTTTGGAATTACTCGCAAACTAAACTAAAACAGAAATGGAAAAATTTGACGATTGATGGGGAGAATTACCAAAACGCACGTCGTGGTAGCGATTGTTACTATGGTAACGGCGAAGGTTGGCGGAGAAACAAATATAATTTGATGCATGGACGTAGGAAAGCGAAGTTAATTTAGCGTTAATGGGACTTAGGCTAAGAAAGTATATGGAGTTAAGGGAGAATTGAGCCACGTACGGCTGGCAAGAAGGGCATATAGATGGTGTAAAGCTGGTGGGTGGTCCATGTGGAGTGTATTGCTGTTGTGTGTGTACAGACAAGACACACTGGGACCTCGTTGCCAAGAATTCAACGTACATTGACAGTCTTCTTGCTGTTATTGAGGTAAGTAAGTTAGTCTCTCACCAACCACACTTCACCCTGAGTCACTGACACTTAACGCTCCCACTGGAATCTTCACGTAAGTCCGTGTCCTAGAAGCTACTTAGCTTATGCCACGTTAATCAGTACGTTCTACTACTACTAGAGTCGTTGAACGACCAACAATTAATCACTACTTAATAAAGAGTTAAGCAGAGATTACTGTCACAGTAATTTCTATTGGCTGCATGGATGTTCATAAATATTTATAGATATCTGTGGTCGGTTGCTGTACGTCATGTGATATCATGTTTACCACTTCACTGCCGCATGTGGGTGGGTGGGTCTGATCATCACAGATGGCTGATAGGCCTCTCTGCGTCTGCTGAACGCTGTATTGCCATTTTTAGGTTGACTCTAAGACAGAGTCGACCTAATAAAGCCCGTGTCAAATGGTCGTCCGTGAATCCATCCGTCTGTCCGTCCGTCCACAAAATGTTTATTTGATTTCAATGAAATTTGGTGTGTAGGTAGAGGTCGATGACTGATGCATGACGGTATGCAGTATGATCCGATCCAAGGTCAAGGTCAAGGTCACGAGCCCTTGAAAGTCGGAAATTAGGCCATTTTTATAGGCTATCTCCAACCCCATTTACAATGGGGACTGGCAAATGACCACGGATTCTTAAATTAGGACACAATACCTACAGCGTATCGGGGCCGGATTTTTTATTTTTGTCCGAGATTTGTGTCACGTGACTTTGAAGTTGGCATTAACTAGGAGTCGACCGTCAGTCCCGTATAGGGCTAATTTATTATTATTGCTATTACACTTACTGTTGTGCCTAACTGTGTGTCTTTGTGTTTGTATTGTATACACAGATCCATCCACATAGCACCTGCCCGTCTGTCTGTCTGTCTGTCTGTGTCAGTGTGTGTGTGTGTCTGTGTGTAGTCATGTGGAGACAAGCTGACGTCACTCAACGTTGTCTACATCTTGTCTGAATTCATCCTAAACTCATGTAAGTCTATTGTATCTCACCTACGGGCAGATCCAGAGAATTTGGATAGGGGGCTAGGGGGACGGCGAGGCATGAAGGGCCGAAACTTGAGGCTTGAAGAGCCGAAGCTTGAGGTGGGGTATTTGGGGAAGGGGCAGCCAGCTGCAAGTGTCAATCTATAATGTGTCCCCTAAAAGTAAACATACTTTTCGTGACTTTTGACCCAAAACGGCTGAGATCCGTTGGCTTATTGTGACCCACCCTATGAAAATTCAGCATTTTCCGTCATTGCCCGGTTTCCCACATAAACGCCACTGAACCCAGGCCAACAAAATTTTGCCAGACGTTAGAGGGCTTAAGGGGCTTACTATCCTCCAAAAATTTTTTGGGAAAATTCGTTCCCCAAAAAATTTCGAACCCAGCCTAAGTTGACACTTTTTTCGTGACTTCCGCACTCGACACCACATATCTCTGGAATGAAATGTCGCATCGACAAAGAAAAATGCTAATGTCAATCTACAATATGTCCCGTAAAGTTGACCTACTTTCCGTGACCTTTGACCCAGAAACGGCGGAGATCTTTTGGCTTATTTTGACACACTCTATGAAAATTTAGCATTTTCCATCATTGTCGTACTTCCCACACAAAGGCCACTGAACCCAGGCCAACCAATTTTGCCACATGTTAGATGGCTTAAGCGGGTTACTATCCACCGTAAAAATTTCGTCGGCCATTACATTGCAACCATCAAAGTTGTGACGTGTACCCGGTAGTCGTCGTTGTGGACAATGACTGATGGTGGATGATGACTTGACTCTTGCAGTGCATTTTTATCATCATCCAACACAGTTTGTCTCGCCACTGTCTCTCAGAGCATTACTGTGCCCAGTGATGGCTGGCCTTGTACATTTGGTACAGCTGCTGTACCTACTGTAGCAGGCTACTCATCAAGAGCCAGTGTACCATCGTCATATTGTTCTACACTTGACTCAGTTAAAAACTAGTCTAAGTTGAATGCATTTTTTGACAACTGTGTCATATATGACCCAGTTTTAGTCGCCCCGTGTAGGGCAGTTAAATGTAAAACTAAACGTACACAGTCCATTGGCCACCGTGAGTGCTAAATATTTCACAAGGTAGTGTAGTGACACACTTTGAGTTTGTGATAAGATTTTCATTGATGACTTTATTACAAATCTGCTGCTGAATCTGTTGGTGAAAGAACGTCGAAAGAGTGAGCAGTTGTGACACCTTCAAAGTTGCCACTGAGTCGGTCGTTTTTAGTGCCAGCCTGTAGTAATAGCAGTCACAGTGTGGGTGTGGTGTGTCTGTGTGTATGTAGCGAGTAGTAAGCGTGCATCGTTGTTGGTGTCACGCGGTGCTACTCAGAGTCTACTTCACGTGCTGGTCTGTGAGTCGAAGGATGATGAGTGCCTCTCTGAACTCCTTGTTGCCATTCATCACCTGCTCGCCAAGCTCGGCCCTAGAGGTGACCGTCCTCAGCTGTCACTCTCGGTGTCTGCGTGTCTGTGTCTGTGTCTGTGTGTGTGTGTTTGTGTGTGCCTTTCTCTTCTCACCCCGTGCATGATGTTTGTGGTATATCATTGAGTGCTTGCGACTGTTGGTTGGTGCGTGGTCATCACATTGAGTTTGTCAACCATGGAACATCGTGACTTTGTGCTTATTTGTGCCTCAAGTAAGAAATATTCTTACTTCAGCAAGTGAGAGAATATTTTCAAGACAGAATGTTCAAACCCTTCAAGGGTCAGTTGTTAACGTGTGAAAATTGTTGTGTTGGTGTATAAGGATGAGTGATGAAGCAAGTGTTTGTAGACAGTGCAGACTGATAGGCAGGCGAATTGAGTGAGTGAGCTTTGGTTAGATATAGAATGTCGACATATCCGTAGCGTGTATAATGTAGACTGTAAGGTTAGTGCTGCTTGTAGCGCTAAGTTAGCGTTACCATTAGTCGTAGTGATGATTCCAGACTTGTGTTCCACACTGTGTGTGTGGAGATTGTGCATTGCAGTGACACAGTGATGAGTGAGATGATAATGATGTTGCATGCTGCTGCTGCTGATGTTGCTGATGTTATGTAGTGATGCGGTGATGAGTGAGATGCTAGTGATGTTGTGTTCACAACATGTTGAACGCTGACATTGGTGCTGTTGTTGATGTGACAGATCGCAAGTTTGCAGTGAAAGCTCGTCTCTGTCAGTCGCTTGGAGTCAGTATAGCTGTCATACGCAGCTATCTTCACAGTCCCAAAGTGCTACAGTCTGCCGTCTGTGTACTCAAGCTGTACGCCACTGACGGTCGGTCTGTGTACTTCAGTCTGTCTGTCTGTCTGTGGTATTATGCTTGCTGTATGTCTCTGTTTACTTGGTACGTGAATGTGGTTTGTATCATGATTGGCATACAGGCCACTGTCACATATGGTACAGCAACACCGCACGACTGTACTAAATGCAATAGCTGACCAGCCAGTATACAAGGTACACATGATGTGTGCTTGTCATGTCGTTTCACTGTTTCTACTTCACTGCTACTACAAACTGGATTTCGCTGAGCAACTGGGCGAGATCATCGCTTGCCGTCCACACTGGGGCTTGACTACCCAGTTAGCTCAGCTCCAATAGAGAGGCGAGAAATCACATGACGTTTGAAGACACTGAAGGCCGTGCTGTAGCATGTCCCACCACTGCCAATCAGTGTGTTTACTGTGCTTTAGTTTGCCCTCATCTGTAATGTCCTCTTTGGTTATGCAGCTTGTAAGCAAATAGTTAAAATTTACCCTTTAATCAAAAGTTATGATCAAATTAGTCGTTAATGTTTTGAACGGAGCAGCCATGGTGGCATGTGGTTCAGACAGCAGAATCAGTCGTGGACAGCCTGGGTTTGATTTCTCTTCGCACCTAGTTGAGTCGTTATGACGTTCCACTTAGTATGTGGCCATGCTGTACATAATTAAGACGCATCTTATTTGCAACGGTTGTGATTAAACGTTCAATCATTACTGTGAGATGTGGATGTCATTAGTTGTTTGAGAGGTGGTTGTTAATGTCAATGTTTCAGTCGTAAATGCATCGTATCTGGGCAAGAACGGTGCAGTGACGATCCTGTTTAAAATCCTCACTCTCTGTCAACGTAAACATCTGATACTGCTCAAACATTCTCTGGACTCACTTGGACACCTCGTCAAGTCCAGTCAGTGCTACTTAGTCTCTTGTAGTCTCACAGTCTAATAGACTTACTAGTCTATCAAACTGATGTTTGTTGCACTTTACGACGTGACACAATACAAAGTGCATAGTGTGTACTGAAATGTCGGTCGACAGCTTGGCGAACTGAACAGAATCATATTAGAAAATTAACAATAAATAAATAAAATAAAACAATTAGCACAGATGGTCATTGTCGTGGTTTGATGAGTGAAAACAAGCAATGGCTTGTGTTCTTCTTGTGTCTTTTGCGTAGCTCATAGAAAACTTAGTCGCAGTTAACATGAACAATAGTGATGGTTAACTACACACTGAAGCGTCCGTCAAGTTGAACGCATCACTACTGTGTCTTCTGTCATAAAACGTCTTTTAATATAAAACAGCATGAAGATTATTTTCAGTTACTCAGAACTGACGTTTCTCGGACGCATGGTCTGAAATTCCTAGTTAAACAGGTCAAGCTGTGCAAGAAAACGAAGAAGTGACTGTTTCTGATCTGAACACGGCAGTGTGCTGCTGCTGCTGCTGCTGCTGATGATGATGATGATGATGAGGTGATGACAGTGATGAGGTGATGATGAGGTGTTGATGATGGTGCTGGCGATGCTGTGTAGAGACGAATGCGGCTCGTGCGGTTGGTCTCGGTGGAGTGCCTGTGCTGCTGACTATGTTCAGTGAATGGCACAAGGCGGACAGTCGTAATCGTCACATTGCACTCAGGAAGGCGGTGCTGAGTGTCCTCAAGAACGTCACCAATCTCAGTCAGTCGCACTCACTGTTCGTTAGCTGTGCTGTAGCTACCCATCACCTGTCAATATGAGCACTACAAGATGGCGACCGTTGGGGTTATTTTGTGCCACAAACAACAATGCATTGCGGGATATGTTTTTGTTGACTTAACCACCAATCATAGATCTGTATGGCATTGCAACCACACATAGGCCATTAATCTGTTTTCTGTTTATTAGACGATGCAGTAGCATCGTAGCCAAGAATTAAAAGAGATCGATGCTACCAGCACTAGTCTTAAGTATAGCGATTAGGGCTGAATTTTGGCGACCCCTTGAGAAATAAAGAAAGACAGAATGGATCATCAAATATTAGTATCAGTGTGCCGTCCTCCACAGAATGAACACATAGGCATCAAAAAAGTTGCAAATAGTCGTGTCGGGGTTACTGTAAAAAGACGTCAAAAACGCCCAAAAATTCATCTTCTTCGTCTTCTTCTTCTTCTTCTTCTTCCGCTTCTTCGTCACACCTTTTTTGTCCAGGCAGTTTCTCTGGAACTACTATAGACACCAGCATAAGTAATATACCGCTGGAACCGCTATGATCAGTAGTTGAAACTTTTGTAAGATTGGTTGATATTGTGTCTCATCTAGGGGGTCAAATCCCCAAAAAAAACACCCAAAAAGGGGCGTGAATAGGCATTTTCAAGCCAAACTCGCAAAACATTAAAACTGGCATATTATCTAAGCCACTACACCGATTCCAACCAAATTTTGCACAGTGACAAAGACCAACAAGTGCTCTTTGTGGG
>Ga0209780_1000943_pt1 | contig 17774 bp, 13 predicted proteins | sample WorMetexBAHAMAS2_FD_187384 | JGI IMG/M metagenome (GOLD analysis project Ga0209780, IMG submission 187384) | Marine gutless worms symbiont microbial communities from Max Planck institute for Marine Microbiology, Germany - Inanidrilus exumae... | ecosystem: Host-associated > Annelida > Digestive...
CGGACAGTGAACGTGCGGCGGGCTGATGACTGCAGTGCCGCCGAGATGTTGTCCTGGATGCGCCGGACCTTGTCGACGAAGAACTGGCAGAACGTCGACTCTCAGACGACGCATACGTCTCTCTGCTGACAGAGTCGCTATAGTGACCTTTGATCTTCCTATCTGGATGAAGGCTGTGGATATTATAAAGCAGGCAAATCTACCCATCATTGCAAGGTTGGGCGGATTTTACCTGCTGAAGTCTTATCTTGGATCATGCAGGATTTTGGACTACGAGAGGTGATCCATTTGTTCTATGCTGGGAGTACGACAGCCAGCCACATCCTGGATGGAGGCTGTTTTGACAAGGCAGTTTGTGCTCACCTCATCGATGCAGCCATCTATCAGCACATAATGAAACTTGCCTACACTGACAAGGAGCTTGGTGACATGAGGACCTTCATGCAGAAGGTGGCTGATGGACAGATGGGAGCCAGACACACAGACCCAGTAGTGGCAGTGTTTCAGCAGAGGTTTGAGGAAACCTTTAAACGACTCACAGACGGAGGAAGAACACCTGCACTCTGGGTGCAGTACCACCACATGGTATATGTGGTCAAGGTCTTCATCATACATAGAATCGATAAATTCAAGACTTATTGTGCAGTACTGGCCTAGCTATCGTTTTGATAAGAAGTCATATATGAGCTTTCGATTGGTACAAATATCGGTGACCTTGAATGACCTTGAATGACCTTGAACGGCGAAATGCCCTTATTTTGCATTATTTCACCGAATTCGTGTACGATGTCGTCGTAAAACAATTATTAGTTTTACCTCGGTTTCAAAATATACTTTTGATAGTTTATGACCATATTAATACCATCTGCCCCCTCATTCAGCATTATTTAGGCAAAACAAACTCTGATAACTCGGTTTGATGATATGCGAGGCGCGTAGATGATTGGTTGCACTACATAGATTACCATTGACGCTTAGTTACAGTAGAAATTAGGAACTCAGTTTAATGGGCGTAGGCTCTCGCCTCTACATAGAATATTTAATATCAACTGGTGATATTATAGTGCTTGTTTGGCCTAAGGTTTAACGAAAAATTAGCTTCATCGGCAGGTTTGAAAATGTTTTATTGACAATGCAGTGCTTATTTTTTGGCCCACCCTGTAGAATATAAGATAAATTTGGAAATTATTTTTACAAAGGGGTGTTTCTGGTGAAATATGAATGCTAACAATCAACTCACAATCATGAACAAACCCTGATTTGATCCCTCAGATGTTTCTTAAGTCCAAATGTTAAAGAATCATTTTTTTCGACAATGATTTATTGGAACCCCATATTGAGCAGGCTTTTTCAGGGTTTCCCACTGGAGTTGAATTTCAACATTTTAACACATGCTATTACACACCTTTACAAACATACTGGTGAATAAATTGTTTGGGAGCGATTTAGTTGGCGGATTAGTTAAATATTTGATAAAATGCCCTTACTATTTGTCTTTCGGTGTGATAGTTGTCTCCCCCTGTTGTAGGCACTAGTGTAATAATTTAAATGAGCGTCTCGATTCCTTTTCCTTTTTTGGGTGGCTGCTGAACAGAACGGTGGCCAGGGTTGAGGTTAATATATCGCTGCCCTTCCTTCACTAGGCATGGATAGCTCTCCACCCATGCCCTTTCATTTCTGATATCGTTATATTTGTGCTGAAAAGGGACGTTAAACTCCAACTAACTGGTGGATGGAGAGAGGATAACTCCAGGCCAGTGGTTGTGATCAGTGCTTTGAGTTGCTTTCAGTTAGAGACCTGCACAGGGACTGAAATTACACCCGTCCCCGCTGATTTAGTTTAAAGATGTCTTCCACCCCCCATCTTGTGAGTTAAAAAATCAAATACAGCTACACTTCCGCAGGAATCCCGTACAGGTTTTTTCCATCCCACGGGCGCGGGAGTCCCGCAACATATTTTTCCACCCCCGTGGGAACCCCACAACATTAGTTTCCATTCCCACATGATTCCCATGATCCCCACACTGTGCAGGTCTCTACGTTCAGTGCTTTGGTGCTATTCGTTGGGTGGCAGGAACGGCATCCACCCCATGTAAAAAACCATGCCACCTATTTCTAAACGTTCTCATCCCAAACAAGTGGAGGAAGAAATATAGTTGTACAAAAAAACTAAAAATTAGCTGAATTTAAAAAAGAACTAGGAGAGGAAAGAACAAAAGGAGAGGGAGATGGGTGACAATCAGAAATGAAAGGTGAGGTGTGCCCAAGTGGGCTGTGAAAAATTTATGCTTGTAGACTGCGTACATTTCGCTGCTTGCTGTACACAATTGTACATGTGAGAGGCAGTGTGTGTTGTAGTAGCCATTCTCTCAGTGCAATGTTCTGTGTCATAAATCAAGACTTATCACTCGATGTGATGTGTTATATGTGTTCCTATGCAGGCGCCAAGAACGTATATGGCAGTGTGGATTGCAGTTGACTCTGTGTCAGCTCTCATTGTGCTTCTGTTCTGGATCGTCCAACGGTAACTCTACACCTATTCCTTCACCCGTCACTACTTCCTTTTGTGATTCACCACTCTTCTCATTTGTTACTCCCCCTCTCTTTCATTCCAAGCTTAAAACCTACCTGTTTTACATATCCTACCCCTTAGTTTCACTTTTTCTCCCGGACTGCCTTCACGGACTATTGTGCGGACAGTTTCTTCTGAGCTATTGGTTTTTGTTTTTAGTTTTACCTTATTTTTTCGTTTCTGTGCCGTGTGCTAGACTAAGCTGGCCATATTGTCAGCTTTTGAGCACTTGTAAATCTACCATATTATGCCACTGTCAAGGTTTCCATTTTTTTAATTCTTAACCAGAAGAATTTTGGCATTGTGTGTTGCCTGTGTTGCTGTTATACTGTTAATAGCTGACAGTCTGTAGTAGACTGTTAACTATTTTATGGCTGTTACAGCTATAGTCAAACCGCATTGTTTCTATAGCATCATTATTCCTGCATCGGATTTTCATGAGTGGTGAGGTGTCGAGATATTGAAAAGTGAAAAGTCAGGCATAATTATAGAACCACATGGCCAACCAACTATGTTTATTGAGATGTCACCAAGTCATCCAGTCCATCGCCTCATCATACGGCTTCATGTCTTGAGTTTTGATCACGGTGAAATGTGGCATATGCAGTGATTTTTTGCAGTAATATGACCTAGTAGTAGTGTTGTTATGGTGGCAGTAATTTGCAACTCGGTCGGTGGCGGTGTTTTTTTTTGACATGCCACCGTGGTGGCGGTGGCGAATATCGGTCCGTGTCAAGGCTAGGGTTATTAATTGGAAACAGGTGGGTGTCGCGGCTTTAAGATTGTTCTGGTTGTCCTGGAATGCGCTAATTGCTCAATGGACGCGACAGTGGGGGTGCACTAAGTGAGACCGTCGCGACGGTCTCGCTAAGTTCAATGCCTAGACTTTCCCTGCTGCGAGTGGGGAAACAGATGTGCGGGGGAGGGCAGGCGGTGTCGGATGTCGCCGACTGATCCCCTGATCTCGCCGTGCATTCACAGTTCAGGCAGGGATCAAATGACGCTGTGGAAGTGATGGGCAGTTTTCAGGAAACAGCGTCCAGAAAGACTGCAGAGAACACTGTAAGACACCGCGATGGCGGTGTTGTTCGGTGGTAGCTAACCACTGCGGTGGCGGTGAAAGTTCGGTGGTCGTAACAGTGTAGCACACATGGACCACGTTACTCTCAGTTAGTACTGAGATGGTGCCCCTCGCGACTATACTGTTTTGGTATGTAACCAGGCGCCCAGGCAAACTAAGCCTCCTACCCTTAGTGGGATGTATAGTGAGTATCAGGATAACTGCAGCTCTCCCGCTGGGACTTTGCAGGCATGGCTCAGTGCTCTTATGCCCCATACGGGCTCCGGGTCAGTAATGCTAGGCTTACCACAGTGTAGAAACAAAGTGAATGCCTGATGTGGTTGATGATGTTAAGAATATTACATCGTCGAGTGGAAGTGGACAGCGATTCGTACTCTCTACAGCCGGCGCCGACAGCGACGTCAACATACAGACCAGAAACAATGCATCAGCAGCTGATCAATGTCGAGAACTGCTGACGATTTTTCTTTTTGTAGTTGTTGATATCATACTCTGATCTGTGTATCTTCTGTGATTGATTCATGTCTCTGCCAGCGTATAATTGCTAAATATATAAGAGCATTCCCATGCTATCAATGCAACGTTTGTGTCAATTCGTGTATGTAGAGTTTCATGTAATTATATGCTTGTAAATAATGTCAGTGTCAGTGTCAATTGTGAATTTATATAGTGCATAGTCGTGAAGCCTCTAATGTGCTGTGTACACAAGTAGACGGAGAACAAAAAAGTTTTAAAATCACGTGTCCCATGTGGGTCCCAGTGCTGTAAGCAAGTGGGTAAGTGTCTAAGTAAGTAAGTAAGTGACAAATTTATGAAGCACCGATACCACAATAGGCCCTCTCTGTTTCCGGGCCGAATGTCGTAGGAGGCGACTGATCCTGGCTTTAGTTATTTTGGTTAATGTTATGTTGTAGTATATTTTGTTACAGATGCATGTTTGCTTTTGTTGTGTTTGTTTCAGTTTTTCAGTACTAAGCCAAGAGATTGGCTGGGAAGAACGTCTCCAAAATGACCTGTTTTGTGTCAAGTGGGACGTAAAACCACAACTCTATCAATCCATTTGAAATCACGCTGAAAACTGTGGAACGAATGTGTCGGATCATGTAAACTGTCCGGTAACATGTTCCAGCCACCGGGCCGGCCACAGTGAAGGCCTGGTTTCTGAACATCAAATGCCAGTGACACAGTATGAAGAGCTGGTGGCAGCTGGCATACTGCAAACAGTCATTGTACTCTAATTTCACACGCTAATTTCTGGCTCATTTCATGTATTTAAATAAAAGTGGCAATATGTAACTAGATTCTTTTTTTTTCTTTTTTATATATTTGTTGCGATTAATACGGTAGTCGTACTGTATGACTGGTTCAGCATGCAAGTTCGTGATTTTTTTGACGTGCACTGGAACTGCTTTTTCTTGAAGTTGCATTTCGAAGTTTTTGGCTACTGGCCACTGTGCTTGTACTAGAATTGCTCATGTACCAGTTAACTGTATGCTTTCTGTCGTTGTTGAACTTAGTAATCGTAATTGCAGACATTTTTTTCTGTAATTGTCCTTTCTAGTGTTTGATATGTAGTTAGTTTACTGTGGCTTATAAAGTATTAGTGGATATGAATTAGCTAATTTAATGCTACAAGCTTTATGCTGTAGGTCTGCATAACGTGTATATATGTATGTATGTGAACAGATCCCGAAAAAACACATTTGGGGGCATGAATAGCCTTTTCATCCTAACTTGCAAAATATTAAAATTTGCATATTATTTAAACTAATACATCGATGTCAGCCAAGTTTTGCACAGCAATAAAAGACCACCAAATACTCTTAATGAATGATTGAAACACATTTACAACAATCCAAGATGGCTGATAGAAGATAATTCCAGCAATCGATAAATTGCCATATCTATGGTTCGACCGATCGTTGTGAAATTTGGCACGGTGATTACCCTTCTGAACCATACTGGCAGTTAATTTTTTCAATCCATGACAGAATTTGGCTGCCATTTTAAAAATAGCCATATCTCAATAATAATTTGATCAGTCAATTGCCACAGAATTTTGCATGGTGACACGATTGAAAAATTGCCAATGAGTCTGCTGAAATTGTAAACTGTTACTGCTAAGATCCCAAAATACCCATACTGCTCGTAAACGCAAACGTTAATAAAACAGTAAATATTATAGAGGAAAAAATCAACCTATCTGAATTTGTATGCCAAAGCTCGAATTGTTTTCTGTGTGTATGTACTGTGGTGTTTGTAATGTTGTGTGTTTGATAGCATGACATTAGAGGGCTGTTGACAAGGCCCGCTACCGGCGTTGTCGGCGGCATTCTGCTGTGTAGTACTTGTTAAAATAGTTTATCATGTGCTGTCAAATCTGTTAGCTAACAAAGCATCTTTTTATGCGTTGGCCATCCATCAATGTCGGCGAAGGCGTTATGCCTTCGGGCTGTTGATTTGTTCGTCCAGACATATATTGTTGCATCGATGTCTCATGAACGCCTTGAACAATTTTGATAAAATTGACGGGAATATTGACTAGCCCCCACTTTGATGACCTGATTAGATTCTGGAGGTTACAGGTCAAGGTCACGGGAGGTAGTCAAGGTGGTGAAGACATCCACATCGACGCTAGACGATCGAAGTACACCTTTTACTTTCACAACTGAATACACGTTGTGCATGTATATAGAAATTATTAGGCCACATCGCCTGCACGCTGTGCATGGATGTGCCCTGTTGATACAGAGTTGCAAGTAGCGTGGTCAGTGTGTCTGTCTGTGTATTGGGCACATGGGTGAGGTGTGCAAAACGGATGAACTAATTGAGATGCCATATGAGTAGCTGACTCATGTGGGTCCAAGGAACCATGTATTAGATGGAGTGCAGATACCCGACAGAAAGGGCACTTTTGAGTGGCGACATGTGCCAGCCATTGTAAGGTATAGGGACTATGTGGTGTGCATAAGCTGCGCATGAGTGCATTTGCACATGTGGGGCGTGGCGTAGTGGTAGTGTCGTTGGTCTCGGTCAACGAGGTTAACCTACGCTGAGACCGGTTAGTACTGGGATGGGTTCGACTCCCGGAGGTGGCACTTTATTTCGGTATGTAACTTACCACCTAGGTCGACTCAGTCTTCTACTCTCCGTGGGACGGCAAAATGAGTACCAGCCAAAGGGCGGTGATGCTCTGCGGCTGGGGAGTAAAGGCAGGCATGATGTAATTTGCAGGTCAAACTGTGTGATCCATGTCTGAGCGCATTAGAGCTAATTACGATGATGTGCTATACAAATCGACGTATACTTTACTTTACACATTGTTGCCTGCTGCCGCAGATGAATGTGCCTGCCCAGCACATGCGGCGGATGAGTGCATTCTTTGCCGTGAGGGGTGACAAGATGACGATGTGGCCTTTTGCCAAATTACTTCGGACACTGGTTTCTAGAGATGCACCGATAATCGGTATCAGCCGATTAGTAGGTTGGTATCGGCCAATTGTCATTTCACGTGGCGTTGTTTGCGTGATCCTAGGTTTAGCCATCTTAGTAGAACACCGACTTGTGTCAGACAGATGGACGGACAGACACACGTTGACGGCAAGTACCGTGCTACGATAGCGTCGCACGGGTAATAACTAAAGAAAGACTCCGTTGGTCTGCAGTCCTTCAAGTAAGTGAGAGTCCTCGGATAACAATCTGAGTGGAGTGTTACAGACGACGACGACAGACGCACGGCGAGCAATACAATACTGGCCCCACACTATGTGTAGGCGGGCCAGTAATAACTTAAATCAGACAGCAAAATGAGTTTTTGTATTAATCGGTAATCAGCCGATTTTTAGGCGCTGATCATCGACTGACCGATAATCGTCCAGTGCCTTATCGATGCATCTAAGTTGTTTCACTGTCACCTACCTGTTTAACAGGAGATGGAAAGTACTGCAGAGTCTGGATTTCCGTGCTGTTCTATAGTTGTTAATAGAGTATGTTGTATTTGATTGGTTGATTTGATTGTGGCATACAAGACCTGTGGTTTTGTTAGAATAGACCCGATCAGTTTGTTGGTTGGTTAGAGTTTAAAGGCGCTTTCAACACACTTTAGGTCAAACCACACCTTTACAGAATAACTTATTGTGATAATTATATTTTAATGAATATACGTTTTGAATAGTGTATTTCTTTAAAAGAACATAATATTGATCATATCTATTAATTGTGTATGTGAATTGTACAGGGATAAGATTGGTTATTTGTGAATAGACCCGATCATTTACCTGCTAGATGTTGTAAGAGTGACTAAACCAGGTTTGGTTTGATTCGTCAGCTGGGGTGGGGTTTCAGTGTTTATTTGATTGTTGTTGAGTTTTGTTTCTAAGTACTAATGTCAAGCAGTCGGCTGGGAAGACCTTTCCCCAAGGAGATGTCTCTGCAGTCATGGAGATCGTCTCCATGGAGACCAGATAGAGGACGTGTTTAATAGCTTTCAGCCGACAGTGTTAACGGTTCGTCATATCCTATGGGCAGTCTTGTCATCAAGACCAGCAGTGCCAAGACCACGACCTGCGAATGAAACAAAACAAATTTACATAACAATAATAAATATATGTCACAATAACAGTTAAAAGTTTTACGAACGTTGTAAAACAACCATCACAAGGCTGTTATATAGTTCACAAATCGGCATTACATTTTGTAAGCACCAGGTGTGCAATTATACATGCGAAAAATGATTGGTCTCAAAAACCGCCGAGACTGGTCCTTGTAGACCATGACCGCATAATAATTAGGGTCTCGAGCTGTCTTGAGACCAAGACCATGGTCTGGATGACTACATCTGTGTCTGTGGGTTGTTTATGTGTGTGTGTCTGTCTGTCTGTCTGTATCTGTCTGTATGATGGTGTGTTTTGGCTAAACGTCTAAACATATAAAGTTGGATATTAGTATGAGGACTGCTACTTTGTAATTTGTATTAGATGGTTCAGCTGAATAGGCATGCTAATGCTGTTCGTGTTATAAGTGCTACTAAACACCAGTTGACGTATCTGGATTGAACTTTAATGATTTGGCGGGTCCATTACGTGAGTATTTATGTGAAGTGCCAATGTGTTGTCTGTTGTTTGTGCTGTTTGAGAGACTGTGAAATGTTTAAAGAAGTTATTTTCGTATAAGTATGTTCTATTCAATGTATTGTTATTCTGCATAAACTGTATTTCACAAAACTGTTTTTAATACAAAGTAATTCACTTTTTCTTATTTAGTATTTACTGATGCTATTCTATTTAATGCGGTGTTCCAGCATTATAAGTAATGCATGTTAGATATGCTTTTGTGCCAGATATACAGCAGTTCTACCTAAGAGAAGCATTCCAAAGCCAGACCAACACAGAAAAGATATTGTACAACGAGAGTCGTTAGGCACTTATATGTTATAAGAACTGAAGAACTGCAGTTACACAAGATATCACATTGAACCGATAAATAGGTCGTGTGGTGGTAGGTTAGTTTGCACCCTGTTGTAGGCGTAATAACTTAAATGAGCCTCTCCTATCCTTTTCCATTTTGGGTCGCTGAACAAGGCAACGAGGTCGGGAGGTTACTGTATCGTTGGCCATCTTTAACCTGGCGGAACTATATCTCGACCCAACACCTTATCCCTTCTTATATAGCCTGTTTTTGTGCTGAAAGGGAACATTGATCTCCCAACCAAACCAAACATCATTTTAGTTGCATTACTGACTTATGGGTACTGGATGAGTTGGAGCTCGGGCATAAGGGGACCAATCAGGAAGGAGTACAGTGATGGAAGATAGGACGAGGCCAAGCAGCTCGTTGGAAGAGTCGACCGTCAGTCCCGTACGGGGCTAATTTATTAAATTTTGGGTCGTCTTTATATTTTTGGAATTATGTGTGTGTGACTTTGCATTTTTAAATTTGTCAGTCCATGCTGTAGCCAGACGGTATTGTCATACTTTTAGCAAGACATCTCGGTGCGCCTTGTCTTGCAGGTACAGTCGCGGGCAAATGTAGGCGGGCACGTGTTCAAGATGGCTACTATAGGCTATAGCATACGGTGCGAAACGAGTCCCGACCTACTTCAGCATATCTAGGCCTACCATGCATCCTGCCGAAACAGCACGTTATCTGACATTTAGGGCCTAGCTACCGGTATGGACTTCCGCAGTTTTCGAGTCGTATTCTTTAACAATTGCAGAACAGACTCCTAGACCGTTGCAGTCTTGTTTCATCAGGCTTACTACACGACTTATAAGACGGTTCAGCGTCTTCCAGTGCCTGCCTCTGATTCGTTCCACTTTACCAGCGTCTTATAAATCTGTTTTACAGTTTTAGGTTACATTACTACTATATTATAATCATTAATACATAAATTAGATAATAGCAGCCTATATAATTAGACGTTAATCGTGACAATTTCATGCGTTAGCTGCAGACATTGCACGGTCGTCGCATTAGAGCCGTATCGTGATGATGCGCTATGCAAGTTGACATTATACATTACACGTTTTTAGTTTTTCCTTATTTTTCGTTTCTGTGCTGTGCGCTAGACTAAGCTGGCCATATCGTCAGCTTTTGAGCGCACGTTCATGTATCATATCGTATCGCACACGTACGATTCCACTGCTTTCACAGACACCGATGATGATAGGTGATTATGTTCGTGAGTACGAACTACGAACAAGTAAATTACAGGTGCAGTAACGCCGTTGAGCGCGATGTCATGCCGGCGACGACCACCTGACTTGTTGTCGCCATGCGGTCAGGTCAGGCCCCGTGGCACTAGTTTGTCGTGTCGTCTTTGATCACGTCGGTCAGTCGTAGCAGACACGTGCCGGCGACGGGCCATTGTCGGACGTCGCTGAGAGACCGATGAAGCACGCGATCGACCGACTGCATATCTGAGTCGAGTTGTAGGTCCACGATGGTTCACCTTCGTTCAGCAGCACGTCGGTGAATGATTCGGTTATGAACTGCGATGACGATGAAATGTGAAGACGCGGTGATTGCTTGGCTTACGGCACTTGCTGTTCTCCACAGCGGGCCGTTCGCGTTACACGTTAAAGCTGACCCGGTCGCACGTAAGTCATTACTCTGGCCGCGTCGAGTGGTAAGCGTAATGTAACGGTCTGGCGTACGTCCGTCTGTCTGCCTGTCCCGCATTTTTCTAACCTTGATACAGCCTGCGGCGCTTACTCGACGTGACTCACCAGGGGCAGCACGTGACCCGGCCGTCGCACATTTCCGTGTATACAATGTGAAATATAGGGCCTACATTGACAAACAATATTTTCATAGTCTACGGACGCTGACTTGGCAACATAGTGCAAGCTCTTCAAGTAGGCCCCCTAACAGCGAGCAGTGGGCGGTCGACCGTATTCTTTTAGCCCACCAACCACTTTCATAGAATATTTTAGCAAGGCGTTTGCTGCATACATTGTATTAACTTACAAGTTACAACCATTTATTGGATCGAGTATTAGTCTTCAATTGAAAATCCGGTTGCTGCAACATTTCGTTGACGTCTTTATTAGTTAACGCAATACATTTGACAGATGCAATAAATATTTTACGATATACAGAATGAAAATTCATTCGGTTATATTAAATAAAATTTTTGTTCAAATTGGTTAATGTTTGTATAAGACATGCTTTAAAAACACGTCTTTCTGAAATTTGTGAACGCCGAACAGAGTAAAAGATGCACGTGGCAGCTGAATGCCTGCACAGGGTAACGCAAAGCAGACCATCCCGCAAATAGAAACAATTAAGTGGTTAAAGAATTTTGACGAAATTCCGCATCGCAACTAGGGGCGGGTTTTTCACGGGGGACAATGTAATGTGACACCGAACAGTCGGGAGCATTACAATGCAGTCAGCTATCACGCCGTTTATATATTGAGGACTGAATGATCCTTTTGCTGCATACACCGCAGCAGAGACTCCCAATGCTTATAAATGGGTCGGGAAATGTAATTAAAAGAGCAACATTGCTCGCAGCGCATATCGCCGGTATTTCGGAGATTCGGGGCGATTTTGAGATTTTTCGCCCGGCAGGGTCGACACGTTGCACCGGTCGGGGTGAAATGTGACGTGGAGGAGTCGACCGTCGACTCTTCCACGCCAAATTTCACCCAAATTGGTGCGGGGGTGGGGTTTGGGTCCCCCAAACTGTGAATTTTACCAAGATTTCGGATATAAACGCCCCGCAGGGGCGTATCCCATGGGCAATTTTAACCAAATATTCACTGCTTGTGGGCAGCAGCATGTTCGGTCATTTATTAAAACTTGGACGGATTCGCTCAAAGGGTTTCGGATTTATGGGGTTTTAGTTTAGGGGTGTGCACGTTACCCCAAATTTTTAGCGCCCCCTAGCGGCGAAACTATGCGTCGGAGGCGAACACGTTTTGGAGTTGCAAGAAAGGTAGGGAGCTTCTCTATTACCATGGATTTCGCACGCCGCCGGGGGACGAATAAGTTCGATGTTATTTGTTTGTTTGTTTGTTTTTTTACCGGCAGCATTGCGCGCAGTTATAGTGCTGGTATTTAGGTTACTCAGGGGCGATTTCGAGGTTTTTCGCCCCGCAAGGGCGACACTTTGCACCGATCGGGGTGAAATTTGGCATGGAGGAGTCGAGCAGACGTCGACTTCTTCACGCCAAATTTCACCCCGATCGGTGCACAGGTGGGGTTTGGGCCCCAAAACTAAACATTTTACCAAAATTTCTGATATAAACGCCACGTAGGAGCGTTTATTTTTGTCAATTTTTACCAAATTTTCAATGCTTGTGGGGCGCATAATGTTCGGTCATGTGTTAAAATTTGGGCGGGTTCGTTCAGGGGGTTTCGGAGTTATGGGTGTTGACGTTTAGGGGTGTGCAAGTTACTCCAAATATTCAGCCGACAGTCGACTCCTCCACGCCAGATTTCACCCTCTTCTCTTCGTTAGTCCCTCTTCCATTCCCTTCCTTCTTATTTCCCTTATCTTCCATTCCCTCTCCTTTCCTTTTTTCTGGCATTATGAAAGTTACAGCAAAAGAAATGTGCACATGACAATTTACTAAGAAAGTAAGTAAGTGTACGAATGTGTGGTCATTTGCCCGCTTCCATTAAGTAAGTAAATAATAATATTTGTACACTGCGCAAAAAAGCAACATTCACTATGAAACACCAGCAGGCTTTTGAATACATAATACGATACTCGCAAAAACTACCAATAGAAAGTGGCTACTGTTAACTGCCAGTGAACTGAAACAAAATACCGGTACCAAGAAATTATATCAAGAATCAATCTGCCACAGACCCCCCAGTCGAAAATCCTTAAAAAGGTCCTGCTTATAGTCTGTCGAATAGCGTCAATTCAGGTGACCTTGAGTGACACTGAAGGTCATTCAGGTCTATAAATGTTATGTTATATATACATAACATAACATCTTCGTTTATTAAATGCTGACAGGCCGCAGCCTTTTTACAGTAAAGGGAAAGCAAGCTTTTTCAGATGTGATTTTTTCTACTGCTGTGCAGCAGTTGACGAGATCTCAACTAACATAGTGCGTCGCGCGGTCCCTCTGCAGTAGCTGAGCTTCTTGTTTATTTTACGGCGTCCTTTTGCTGATGCTGTAGCGTGTATAGAGCGCAGCGGCGATGACGTCAACTGGGCGACGTCGACGACCAGTCTCTTCGTGGCAGACACTAAAAACAGGTGCGCGTTTCACTGGTGCATCGCCGGACGCTGGCTACAGACCGAACCGTTCGTCTGTCCCGGTGGCACGGCCGTGCGCCGCGGATATGTCGGCGTGGCTAATCCGTGCTCAGCTGATGCCGCCGACGTCGCCCTCTGCCAAGGCAGTATGTAGCTCCATATGGCTAACTAAAACATTTACGTATCAATAAGCCGAAACAGCATGTAACATGTAGGCCATACATCACAGTAAAGTCAAAGAACCAAAAATAACAAAGCATGAGAAATAAAAATGTCAATAAAACGTTATCTTGGGCATCCGAACATCAACATACTGGATTAAATAAAGGAAATAATTTTCAGAACGAGCTGTAGCTCCGAATTTGCTTATTTTATGTCGTTAAGATGTAGAATTCTTCGGTAACGATGTTCAGATGCGCGAACAACGTCGTACAGTGCAACACATCCATTACGCAGTCCTCTGGCAGTTCGTCTGGATGTCAATGGTTTGCCGTTGGACCATCATCCGGCCACCTTGTCGTGGAAAGTAATTGATTTGACAGCGGAACAGCACCAGTCGCACCAGCAGCAGCAGCAGCAGCAGCAGCAGCAAGCTGTTAAGTCGATGCCGTGGCACCCGCTGCGGTACTTGCAGAACGTTAACGTCGGACGTCACCGCTTTATCGGTGAGATTTTATCAACTATGACGCTGATTAAACACGTCAAACAGCGGCTTCGCTGTAATTACCCACGCCGACGGCAATCGCGAGGCATTAGGCATGTTTTCACCGCTGTTTGTCTGTGTGTCTGTCTGTTTTTCCGCACGATATCTCGAAACTTGATGCTGCTAGGATCACCACATGTTCCACGAGGAGTCATGGAAACTCATTTATTGGGAAAATGTTTTTAAGGTCAAGGTCAGGAGTTACAAAAACATGCCGGCGTGGGTCTTTGCACACTTGTGAGTGCTGGCTTCTTCTAGTTAACAATTGCGATATATATTTTTATGTCACAAGATAATTCTAGCCTAATAACAGTCATAATTAGGGAACCAAAGTAATCCAGCTCGGACCATAGTCGCCGACTTTCAGAAATCACTATGAGGCGATCTTTCCTCCTATCCCCTCCCCTCTCTCTTCCATTCCGTTTCTCTCCGTCTCTCCCCTAAGTCCAGCTATGGATCTAGGGGAACGCTGTACTGTCAGGTCCGTCATTTTCAGATCATGCGTTTTCACGTGAGGAATTGTTATGTCTTGCCACTTGGTGCGTCATTTGTAGGTCGACTCTTCGACAGAGTCGACGTAATAAAGCCGGTCTTAAATGTCCGTCCGTCCGTCCGTCCGTACGTGCGTACGTCGTTAGTACGTCCATCCGTCCACAAAAAGTTTCTTTGGCATGTATGTATACGTCGATGAGTTATGCACGAAGGTATGCAGTATGACCAGATCCAAGGTCAAGGTCAAGGTCACGAGCCCTTCAAATTTGAAAATCCGGCCATTTTCAGAAGATATCTCCTCCACCATTTACAATGGAAGCGGGCAACTGACCATACATTCTTAAACTAGGGCACAATATCTAAATTTAATCGGGCTGGATTATTTACATTCAGTCAGTTTTTGTGTCACGTGACTTTAAAGTTGGCACAAACGTCAGTTGCGAAGAGTCGATCGTCAGTCCAGTGCGGGGCTAATTTATTAAGTTCTGCATTTTCATGTCCTGATATTTGGTCCGTCATATTAGATCCTGCATTTTCGTCGCGCCTAATTTTTATGATCCGCCATTTTCAGCTTCTGCATTTTCAGTCGACCCAAATCTGTTAGTTTAGCGAATTAGCGAGTTTCTGGTGTGACTGACAGCAAAAGCGTACGTGACACGGAACGTCCGTATCAGAGGCGGTTCACCGCGGCCGCTCGCTCGCAGTCTGCCCGACTGCTGGAAAGCGTGCTTGTCCGACGCGGCGTGTCACGGGTTCGACTTCAGTGCCTCCAACGCCACGAACTGCTTCCTGCACGGACCGCAGTCCATCTGCGACCGACATGAACGCCTTCCCGGTTTCAACAACTATCGATTCGACGTATGCGGTGCGCCGTCTGAAAAATGATTATTATCGATATTTCAAAGCCAGTTGTCGAAACGGCTTAGCTTGTTAATATATTATTTATTAATATCTTACATGCTACGATGATGTCAGAAATATCTGAACGGTAGTTTTTATGTTACCTCTAGCGACCCTACACTGTTTGCGTTACCTATCGAGAGCTGAGTGTTATATATTTAAATTCGGAAAATTTATTCTGATAATGTTAAAGTTTTTTTTAAAATCAAAGTGACAAAGGGCGGGTAGCGCCACTTACATGCCACATAGTCAACAGAGACATGCATATAAAAGTAATACACACAAAATTAGACGTAACTTAAAAACTAAATACAACGATAATAAAAAACAACGATCAGTATTTGGTATGTATACCGAGGTTGTCATTACCCAAAGAATTTCTGAATGACGTTGTTTTGTGTTGGCTGACAGAGTGGAGTAACCACACGTCACTGAGTAGCATCAGCTCGACGCTGCAGTATGTCGGTGAGCGCACATCTTTTTATCTATCACTTTAGTGGCCCAGGCAGAAAACTCGGTCGGGTCTGTGTGTGTGTCCGGACTATAACTTTCGAACCAAATCACCTTTGACTTAAGATGTTTGGCTACGTCAAGTTCGAAGTACAGGATGAAAAAATGCAGTCGATTGATTGGAGGATGAAAGTAATTGGGAAAACCAATTTCGGCACCGTAGCTGAAAAAGCAGACCTGAATTGGAAATTATGAATAAGTAACAGCCAACCGAAAATTCACGGTCGGCTAAAAAGTTGCTAAAGTGTTTTAGTGTAAAGCATTCTAGTGTTAGCTATTTGCAGTGACGTTAAGCGAGGCCAAAGCCGAGGCCCAACGCTCGACGCCGAAGCCAAAATTTTGGTCTCGATTCCTGCCTCGTCTCGAGTCCTTAACATTTCTGGCTATTTGCTCTCAGCGCAAATTCCCGTCGGACTGCTATGGACTTCGGACATTTATCAGAGTTCTCAACCTTTTTCATCGTCTTTTCTCATTTGTATGCCCTCTACACCCGATAGTGTTGGCGAAGACATTCTGCTTTCGGGCTGTCCTTCCGCCTCGTTTGTCCATTCGTGCGTTTCTTCGTCCGGACAGGTCTTTTTAGGCCTACCACGATTTCTCGTGAACGGCTTGAGCAATCCCGATGAAACTTACACAGAATATTCAATAGTCTCTTCTGATGACCTGATTGGATTCCGGAGGTCAAAAGTCACAGGTCAAGGTCACACCAGGCCGTCGAGGTCAAATCTTGTGAACACCATATCTCATGAACTAATGAAGCAATCTCAATGAAACTTACAGGGAATAGCCACTGGGCCATGCTGATGAGCTGGTTAGATAGATTTCGTAAGTCAGACTTCAAGGTCAAAGCAGGCCGTCGAAGTGGCGGAGGCCTCCACGTCGACGCTCTGGCGTCGAAGTCGATCTTCTAGTTTGTTAGTTTTAAGTTTAGTCCGTGCGCCAATTTTCGCGCGCAATCGTCGTCATCTCTTGGTTGGCTTGTAGCGTCGATATGAAGGTGTTCAACGGTGTTGATATTCAGAGTCGATACTGAGGCGCTACGTCGCCGGAGGGCAGCTGATACCGAGCGTACGCTCAGCGACCGCCTGCGTCGTACGCTGTCTACATCAGCGTCGTCGGCGCCGCTCGACCAACAGCGGCGAGCGCGGTGACCGACGGGACGGCAGGTGCGTGGCGGTCGACTTCGACACGGCCAACAACACGTGTTGGCTGCATTCAGCGACAACGGGCTGCGCTGGCGACAGCAGACTCCTTCCGCTCGCTTCTAGCACCCACTATCGTGTCCGTCGACATGCCTGCCACAATCTCAGTCAGTCGTGTTTTATGGCGGTTCTTCGAGACAGGCCCTCATTTAACGATCTACATCACAGAAACTAGCTTATTCCCTTGTGCAGCCTGATTATAGACTACGCCCGTGGCCGTGTAATGAGTTTGTGTATGTGTGCATGGAGTGGACGATAACGTTTGAACGAAATGACACGTACGTAGATATTGGGTTGGGCATGATAGTTCAACTGGACCCTGTCTAGGTTTATTTCATAGGCCAAGGTCACAGGTCAAAGTTCATGGTCACATGGTCGGCTGAAAGTGAAATTGGGAAAACCAGTTTCATCAACGAGCCTGAAAAGTAGCTGTACTGTTAAACATTAGTAAAAAAGTTGTATACCACGATCCATTCAGCATCGTTATCCCAGATGACGTTGAGTGATCGATCTTAAAGTCATTTCATCTACTGGTATTCTGTCCGAGCCAAAGTCTCAAGAATGCAGCATATATATATATATATATATATATATAT
>Ga0209780_1000944_pt1 | contig 17774 bp, 15 predicted proteins | sample WorMetexBAHAMAS2_FD_187384 | JGI IMG/M metagenome (GOLD analysis project Ga0209780, IMG submission 187384) | Marine gutless worms symbiont microbial communities from Max Planck institute for Marine Microbiology, Germany - Inanidrilus exumae... | ecosystem: Host-associated > Annelida > Digestive...
ATTATGTTTTATGCCTGTATCTTATTGACTGTGTAAAGTGCCCCTGCAGCGTTCTGCGTGACAGTGTCACTTAAATAAGTACATTTTTAATAATAATAATAATAATCTAAATAATAACTATGTGTTTGTTTATGTTTATTACTTCGCCGGCGGGAGTGGTGACAAAGTATTGTAATGAGCATGTCTATATGTCTGTGTGTGTCTGTCTGTCTGCGAGCATATCTCCTGAACCACTCACACACTATCTTTACCAATTTTTGTGCATGTTGCCTATCGTCGTGGCTTGGTCCTCCTCTGGTGGGGTGATGCAATACCAAGGAGAATTGGCAATTTGGGGGTTTTATTCCCCATTGACAATGCATTGTAGAGCACAGCATTTGGGACCCATACAAAATGGCTAAGCCGATCCAGATGCCATTTGGGTTAATGACTCGGATAGGCCCTAGGTACCGTTTGTTAGATGGGGGACCCGATCTCCCAAGTGAAGGGGCAATGTTGGGGGAAACATAGCGGCCCATTGTAAAGTAATGAGACACTCTATGGTGCGCTGTTCACAAACGGCTGAACCGAAACCGATTGACATGCCGTTTTGTATGAAGACTTGAATGGCCCACAGAACCATGTATTAGATGATGATGCAGATCCCCCAAGGGGAAGAGGCAATTTCGGGGGTTGTCCAGGCCGTTCAAAACCATTAGCAATCTTTGCTGCAGCGTCGCTGTCACATTTGCTGCAATAGGGATCGTTCAATCACCAATAATATAATACAGCAGAAGGGATCATTTAGTATGCCAGGCAAGTGCAAAGAGTATTCTGAATATTTCTGGGTGCAGGCGATGCGGCCTATTGGCCGTGAAGGGGGTGATGGGATTGCATAATGTGGGCAAAGTCTGATATCTGATATTGCCTTGTTATTGTTAGAAATACTAACTGATAATATTTACTGTGCTGTAGAAGTTGCATGATGGCATGTATTTTATATGATTAATTATTTCAAAGATTTACACGTGTTAATGTCAGCTTAGGTGCACAGTCTTTCTGTTTTATTGCCCTCCTCAGTTTAGATCACCTGCAGTATCAAGGGCAAGCTTGATCATACTGAAATATGCAGTTGTTAGACTTCTTCCTGGAGATCTCAGTATTTTCATAGATGCTGACATCTCGGTAAGATCGCATGTAATGAAACCAGCATCGGCCTGTTTTGCTGTTCTTTGTCAACTTTGGAGCATCCGTCGGTCAGTGACCAGACCTGTTGTTCATTTGCTTGCAGTATCTCATACTCTGTTGGCTGGATTACAATAATACAATCCTGGCCAGCATTATTTCCTACCTTGTGCAGCAGCTTCAGTCTCTGATGAATGCTGCCACTCGACTGATTTACTCATTTTTAGGATACAAGCATGTCACGCTGCTTCTGCATCAACTCCACTGGTTGAAAGTTCCATGTCGAATTGACTTGATGTTGGCTGTCCTCACGTGTACATGTCTGCATGGACTGGCACTTGCCTTTGTCACTGATGAATTCCATATGAAGGTGAACTCGGACAGTTGTCAGTGTCTACAATCAAACACATTATCGTCACTTCATGTGCTTCTCTACTGTTTTGGTGACCGGGCATTTCTGGTTGCTGCCACAGATACTCAGAACAGTCTTCCTCAGAACATTTCTTTGGCATCCTCACTACCCGACTTTACATCACCTCTTCTTACTGTCCTTCCCATGTTGATGTTAAGTACGTGCACAGTGACTCGTGTCATTTTAGACACTAATTGTTCGTTTATTGCCTTGCAAACCAAGTCAAGAAATGCTGGTTTTAGATACAAGCACATCATTTTACCTAATTGCCTCATACTTCTCCACTACAAGTGAACAGTGAAATTAAGAGGTTATGTTGTGTATAATCTTTGTTGTTTGATTATTCTGATAGAGAAAGCGACAGCTGATACAGCAGAGTTCTGCAGAAGAGAGACAAGAATCATGGTGGTCATATGGAACATCACTGTTTACAAATATTGTTGAAAACCTGCAAGTATGTATGCATATGTGTAGTGTATTGGCACACGTATGAGTTTGCAGTGAAACGGGTGAACGTTTATGATGTGATTGTTAGCATGACAAAATTGCAGTATTTTAATATAAGTCATAATGTGGCATTATTAGGTGAAGGAAGACGTTGTGAGTGAAAACAGGTAAACACATCAGTAATTGACGAAATATTTTCCTGTCGTAAGCTTCAGTCGCCATTGACAAGTTTGTAACTACAGTATATGATTTGTCTGTGTTACGTTTAGCATCTGTACATGTTTGACTTACTGTTTGGTTTTGTAGCTGCACATTAGAGATGTTCATTTGCGGTATGAAGACGACATTTCGATACCTGGCCATTCATTTGCCTTTGGCGTCACCATTGACAGTATTTCAGCACAGAGTGCTGATGATAGTTGGGTAAGTTAGCCAAATACTTTACTCACATGAATAAATAAAAAAATCATGTAGAAAGGTTACAGTGATACTTCTTGTGTATTTGCTGTGTTTTGTGTTGTAATTAATTGTTACTTAACTCAGTCACTGGATGTTTCAGAAGACATCTTTTATTTTAGCTTGTTGTGAAATTTGGTTCGAATTATGTCCCATGCAAATTGTAAGCAGCTGACTTTGTGGCATAGATAAATGTCTTATGACTACAAGAGTGCTCGTTTGTGTGTAAGAGACATAAATAAATGGCTTGGCTAATGATTGGAATATGTTGATGTTGTTGGCACACAGAGTAAGCATATTGGATCTTAGACATCATTCAGGCAAAATTTTATCATCTACTATGGCATTTTTTTGTGCAGCATCCTCACATTACGTTGACTTATGTAATGTATATTTATTTTTGTTCATGACATTTAGTCTACACGACCATGTCGTTAATTATAATGTATGTTTATTTGTAGTTACCCAAATTTGTAAGCTGCTATGACGGCGATCTGATGAACAAGATTGTAGAAGTTCAGGGATTTTCAATGTACTGGGATGTCAATGCTACAATGGTCAGCACTTGTTCATATGCTGAAATTGAGGTACCTTATCTCCTGTTTGTCATCTGTTCATGCTAAGTGAAATGCTTGTTTTTATTTTGTTGAATTTTCGATGCTTTGCCTTTATTGAGTGAACGTTGTCACGTTGTCGTATTTTGTGCATATAGGAGTTTTTTCTGCCATCTGCTGAAAGTTCATCTCCAGAAAAGGTCAATTTATCTGCATCATTATGTATAAGATATAAACGTGATAATTAGTTTATTTTTATGTGTTCTATAACAGCATCACTTGAATTTGGTACTGTCCAAAATTGTTGCTGCTTTTTGTACTGGTCTCCTATGTGTATAATTTTCTTCAGAAAAGCTTTCACCAAAAGCTCTTACTATCCATTAACTGTAGAATATGTATTTTGTGTAGAAGCATAACTACATTTTGGAGCCGGTAGGAGCACAAGCCAAGATGTCTCGGAACCGTTCTGCTTTGCCGTTAAGGAGCATAGAGCGACCAAGGCTCAATGTTGATATAATGCTGGATGCATTACCAATCCGGTTATCTGATGCTCAGTTCCATGGATTGGCCACTATGGTTTCAGAACTGGAGAGACACAATCGCCGTAAACGGTTTCGTCACCTCCGACCGCACTGCAGAATTACTGCTGAGTAAGTCATTTATTTCAGCATTATAGTGCAGCCGCTTTTCAGTGCTGATGAAAATGTTTAACATTTTTAAAATAACAGTTTTGATTATTTATATCTGCCAGTATTTTTGCACATTTGGCTTATGGCTGCTGTTGGATGTAATGCATTCGCATCAGTTGTCATTAGTTGAGGTACATTTCTGAGGTTCTATGTTGCATTCATTTGCTTTTTCAGTGTCCGTCGTTGGTGGAAATTTGCAATTGATTGTCACTTGTCTGTTATCCGAGACCGGCACATGCGCTGTCAGTGGCAGTTTGCAGTGTCTCGAGCTCATGACATTGTTCAGTACATTGATGCATATCGCAGCTGTCTGACTGCTGGCTCCAGATACGTCACACGATCTCAAAAGGTGTTGCACCACGCTGACTTTTTTCCAGGCATTGTGCTATGTACAGTGTATGGTGTATAATTGGTTATTATTACTGGCCCACCTACACATAGTGTGGGGGGGCAGACTAGTGATGCTCTCTGGCGTCTGTTATCGTCTGTAACACTTCATGGCGGCACATAATATGCAACATAACTCACCAGGAGGCAGCATGCGACTGTGGGCCAGTAGTGTTATGTCCCGTTAGAGCAACACCTAGTTATGTTAGTTAATGCATATGATGTGCTGATAGCTCTTACTACAGCATTTTTTCCTTCTGATAACTCCAACATTCAACATTGTATTCTAATATTCACGACATCTGCTTTTTCTGTTTAACCTGTATCCGCATCATTTATAAATGGACATTAATTGCAGTCTCAAAAACCATATAGTAGAAATTTCACCAAATATTCTGTATGTGTTACATGAGGCCTTCTCTGATGGCAGCAAAATATGTTACATGCTTGCGGTTGTGTGTGGATGACATGATATTTTCACTTAATGGAGCGAATGGGCCAACAACGTCAGCTTATTCCAAAGAAACCGTGTATGTTTTGTCCTGTTTGCTGGGAAGCAGCACCATTCAAAGTCAGTCAACATTGTTTGGTTGAGTTCGCCAGGTGGCGGCACCTTGGGGCAAAGTTGGCCGACTCCGCCTGTTTCTAGTTTGGTACTGGCGTTGGAGATTGGGTACTGGTGTTAGAGATGTGGTGTAAAGGGTGAGGCATGCCTTTCCTGGTTGGAGTCAGTGCTTTGAGTTTCCTTTGACACTGTCGGTTGGGCCTATAAAAACGTGATGCAGTTATCTATACAGGTTTTCTTTTGCTGACCCAGCCCTGGCAGCAGTAACTCCAGCAAATTAGGCAGAATTTAGCATAAGCTTAGCGTGAGTGTGTTTTTTAGGCTGCATTGCATGCACGCAGTGCATAAGATGCAAAAACGTCTGAACGGATCGAGATGCCATTTGGGGGTTACTCGGTTGGGCCCAAGGAACCATGTATTAGATGGGGGGTCGGGATACCCTATAGGAAGGGGAAATTTTTGGGGGTTGTCAGGCCATTGACATGCATTGGGAATCTCTGCTGCAGTGTATGCAGCAAAAGGGACCGTGCAGTCCTCAATGACGGAATGACGTGATGCGGTGTTTCATCAAACGTCTTTGACCACTTTTGTCTGTTTTGATCCCTCTGTGTATGTGCATGTGTGTATGTGTGACCAGGATGTTATATGATCTGTTAAACCTTTGTACTTAGAAATTGAATACAACGTTTCTACAATATATGTGTTGTTTCATGACAGGAATTCATTGACACATTTGAGGAGTCAGTTTCATTTGATGAACTGAAGGTTTTACGTGGTATTATTTATGATGAACTGCTCATTGCTGAGCAACAGGTATTGCTTGTGTTATTTGTATTCTATTCTGATATATGATAAGAGTTGTAATTGTTTTGACACTGTTGGTTGGATGCCAGAAATGACATCAAGTGGGTAAAAAGTCCCACTTGTAGAATTTGCTGAAGGTTTTCACAGGAAGTCGGAGGGATTTGGCCTATGCTGTGGTAGGCAAGGGAAATGGACGGCCATTTAGTCATACAGATGAAAGTTATAGTAGTAGTGATGGACTGATAGTAATGATGGTCACTGTAGAGGTCATGGCAGTGACAGCAGCAGCAGTACCAATATTAGGGCTGTACAAGCATTGATGCCACAGTATTACCTCAGCTGAGTACTGGTTGTGTGTGGACCATCGGGTTGTAAAAACGAGATGGATCCATTTCCAAGTTGGATTTCATACAAGGCAACCAAACCTGGATTTTGTAGTTTTTAGGTCGACTCCTCCGAATTGACCTAATAAAGTGGGTCTCATATTTACGTCCGCCCGTCTGTCCATCCACAAAAAGTTTCTTTGATTTCAATGAAATTTGCTACGTATGTAGAGGTTGATGACTGATGCATGACAATATGCAGTATGACCCGCGTCAAGGTCAAGGTGATGAGCCCTTGAAAGTCGCAAATTCGGCCATTTTTGACGGCTGTCTTCTCTCCCATTTATAATGGGGGCTGGCAAATGACCACAGATTCTTAAATTAAGGCACAATACCTAAAGCTTGTCGGGCCGGGTTTATAATTTTTTTCCTAGTTTTTGTGTCACATGACTTTGAAGTCGGCAGTAAGTAGGAGTCGGCCGTCAGTCCCGTATGGGGCTAATTCATTTATGTTTATTTTTTGTTATATACATTTTAGTTTATTGATGAATGTCCGTTTACGTTGTGTTAGGCTTAGTTTCATCAGTATCAATCTAAGTGATTGGCTGGGAAGAACGCATCTGCAATGACCTTTTATACAATTCGTTGCTGTGCTAACGTGGTGTATGCTCTGGCCCCGAGTCTTCACAAATAAGTGTTATATCAAAAACAAATCATAATAGAAACAGTGCCGCATAATAGCCTAGGGACTATCTATCAGTCACCAAAGATCAATGGGTCACCCCTAACAGGGACGTGGGGGGTAGTAAAAATTTGCAACTTTCGACAAATACTTCGCTACGTCTCGAAATTGGTACAAGCACATTGACTGAATGGCGATTTGCTGCTAAGTTGTATCATTTTTTTTCTGTTTTATTTGTGTGATGGAGCCACAGTCATCCTTACAGACCATTTCAAACTGTGAAGGTTTTGATATTAATAGATGAAGCTGCACCTGATCGATCCTACACAAATGACAAATGCAGTATAATTTTAGTTGGTAGTTGGCAAATATGGCATTGATGTTTTTTCGTAATTAATTATGACGGGGAAATTTGATGGGTTTATTTGACAAATACAGTCTGTGGCTGCTGCACGAGAACGTTCAAGTGCCGAGGATGTGTCGTCGGCAGCAAAGCCAGCAAGTGAAGGTGGCAGATGGTGGCTACAGAGCTGGTTTCCTGACTGGTCGGGTTGGTACGGGGCACAACAACCAACTGAAGTACATCCACCAGGCACAGAAAGTTCATGTGCTGCCATGGAAAGCGAGAAAGCTCTCGGTAATAACACTGTTGTACCGTACATGTACTGACACTTAATTTGCTTTGTGTTGTATATTATATGTTAAGCATAGTGGGTGACTTTTTTATGTGATGCCATAATAACCGACATATCAATCAGTTAAATGTCCATTAGATAAATTTCTGTGTGCTTTACTACTCATTTTAGTGGTGAGATGATCGTATGCATGCTGTTGTGTTTCAGATGAAGAAATTTTGGATGTGTTTTCCGAGTCAGTTGAGAGCAGTACGGTGCTTCGCCAGGATGTCATTTTTGCACGTTTCAGCTTCAGTCTGCATAATGGAACATTCAGCCTGCTTCATTCCAGTCATCCAGTTCCATTGCCGTCAGAAAATGGTGTAATTTTTATCAAAACTCCAATACTTCGTCTGTTTAACCACCTTTCTTCCAGGTGGACCCTGGTCAGTTAGTTCCCCATTGGGTTCTGCTCCTCCACCTGTTCCATAAGAGGATCTGTGTAGTTATTGGATAATAATAATATTAAGAAGAAGAAGAAGAAGATTGTTAGGGCAAGCCACTTGATGTTCAGTTTTTATTGCAGTGAATCATTATGCTGATACATTGTTTTAATTTGGTCCTATTCCACATTTTCCCAGCTGAGGATTGGATCAACACAGCTATTCCAGCCTGTTGTAATTGTTTTTTTTGTTTTTGTTTCTAACCCCCAGGATCCTTACTACCAGGTGTTGATAAATAATGATGACAATAATAAGTTAGATGGCTATTTTATGTGGAATGGCCACAATACATTATTCAGCTCGAATCGCTCGGCTATCTGTGCGACTGTGTAAGTGTGCATGGCTAAAGATAATAATGTCTAAATTAACACAAACTGAAACAATATATGAAGAGGTAAAACCCAAGTTGTTTGCTAACGTCATTGCTGCGTTGTTAACGCTCAATGCTTGTGCAGTTTAGTGACCCAGTTTCCGGTTATTTTATTATTATTATTATTTCGCGAGTGCTGTAGTTGCCACAGAATTCAGCCAGTTGACATCATCTTTTTCAGCATCTTGTAGAGTCATCAGTCCACCTTTGATCTTGGTTTTAGCAGCGATCGACCCTTCATGTTGAGCTGTAGAATTTGCAAGGCTGGGCCAACAGCTAAGTAGTCGTTAGCCTGCCTTTCTTGGCTAACTCTGGCGGCAGAATCGGTATCCGACTGTTGTGGGATTCTGTCAGCGGGTTGCATCATTTGTACAGGGAGGGTGTCGATGACAGAAGTGATGCTGATGCCTTCCTCCAGACAGAGATAATATTTTATGCGTGGTGGGCGTGGCTGATAGTGTCGAAAGATCCAAAACAGAGTTCCAAAGCAAAGCAGATAACTGACAACATAGAACCTGTTTGAAGAAGGCTAATGTAACTTTAAAGATAAAAAAGTACTAAAACAACTTTACTGACTGTAAAAACTGCTAATTTAAAACCTAAATTTAATATATAAACATTTCCACTATAGCATATCTATCTTTCACCTATTATTTTATTGAATGACCTTGACGTGGCCTGATGATGTCATCAGGCCACGCCCACTTAGACTGTTAGCATTATGACATGGCGTGTCGTGAACCGGCATCCGACATTGCAGAGAATTTGGGAGTACATTCCGTGTATGGAGTTTACAAGCCAGGGCAATGACTGAATTGATTCCAACGGTAAAAATCAAAACTAGAAATCTTGTAGAGGGTTATTTTGGTATTGAATTTCCAATGATCTGTAATCATTGCGGAGTTATAGCAGCCTGAAATCGCAAGACGTTAAGAATGTTCCATAAATTTTTGCATTTAAAAAACGACCCCTTATGGTAAAATTTTCAAAATTCTGTTCTGAAAGTTTTCATCGCAACACTGATCGACGTGTTGTGTTCAAATTTCATGAAATTTGGTCAGCAGAAAATCGGTGAAATTGGGCATTATTTACATGACAAAGAATTCTTGCCCTTCTCTCCAGCTGTTGCTACTGCGCGGATCTCGCCAAAACTGTGTGAGAGCCAGCCCCCGGCAATGTACTCAGAGTGCTCCAGATTTCATCCAAATCGGTTCACTTTTGGCAGAATTATAGCTGAACGTGTGAACTCTGCCATAACGCACCGTAAAGTGAATCCAATAATTGGTCTGAAGCCTAGCTTTGATCCGAATAATGAATGTGGAATGTTTGCTGTGAATGACATGTAGGTAATGCTAATGTACAACAGTCAGTGGACAGTTGCATGGTGGAGTTGGAATGCTCTTCAATCAATGCGAATGTTGAGTTACGACCGAGGTCTGGTGGCTTCAAGATTGGCTTGTGTGTGCAAGACCTCTACCTGCATGACAAGATGACAGCTGGCTCTCTCTGCCCATCACTGATCGAACCTGTTAAGAAGGTAATTACTTTTTACCTTTCTGCTTGTGTATTTTTGTGTATTTATCGTTCTGAATGGTGATTGTATGCTGAGATGTGCAAACAAGATCGATTGAAATCTGGTCGTATATTATACAGCAGAATTTGATAATGTAGATTTGATTTATTATGCTCGTCACATCTAGCAGAAAGCGTTGTAACAGTCTGGCATTTGTGAGTCTGACATTGTCTGTCTTTGTGCCCCATCGGCATACTCACCGTGACTCACCAGGGGACAGCATGCGATGCAGCCAGCATACATTTCGACCCCGGAGACGTCCAATGTCTGATATTGGGTAAGCCAAGTATGCCACTGTGCCACTAGACTGACCGACGTGGAAGAAAAGCAGGCCTGAATTGGAAACTGTAAATACGTAACACGGCAGATAATGCTGACATCACTTAGTTGCAGGCACGTGACACTAAGCATCGTCGAATGCAGGAAGTAAACAGCTTGTGCACAGATAGCCAAGCGCTTCGAGTCGAGTACTGTATTGTGGGCATTCCACACTATACAGCCATCTAGTTACATTTGTTTTTGTTTGTGCCGTTTTGTAGATTTTGCTGCATGACTATGTATAATTAACCTAATCATTGTGTATTATATGAGAAATTATGTGCAGTTTATTTATATTTTCTGTTTTTTTTGCCAATCATGTAGGATGCAATGGGTTATCGGCTGTTACCATTTTGTACAACGCCCAGTTCTGTGACAAGCTGCATTGGCAACCTGTCTAATGCTGGTCAGTTTGTTGACGACCCTGATGACATGTTGTTCAGTTTGGTCTATGAGAAAAAGCCACTTCAAGTGAAGGCCGATTACAAGTGTGTATATTAGTATATATAGAATTTGAATGTTGTCTGCAGTTTCACACATTAATTTTAAATTTTGTTCTTTATTATCGCTGTTTTTACAAATAAATTTTATTTTAGCTTACTTTGTGTTCTTTTGACTTATAAATTTATGGTGATTACCGCCACGTGCTGTCAGCATGTGTATACTCAGATATATTTATACTATTTGTCATTGCCTGCATTTTGTCCACAGTTTATATTGTCTCTAAATTGCAAGATACTAAAGCGTATGCAGTCTAGAAACAATGACAGTTACTTGTGTTATGCACACTCGTGCTTTGCAGTTAGATATATATTTTTTGAATGAATTTTTATTTCATGTTACACCGTAGCCATACATTTCAGTTGTCGTTATATTTGGATGATGGTGTGCTTCACACAGACTAATCGTCAGTGCAAAGCCTCTCAACATTACATACAACCCAGCAGCATTGCGCCAAGTTCTTGATTGTTTCTCCGTGAGGAAGTCTGCTTGTCGATCATATGATGTTGAATCACGCCTTGCTTGTTAGTGTTATTTGTGTTGTTTTTCCACATTTACTAGCAATAGAGGGTCGGCATAAAGGGAGCAACACCCCAAGTTTCCTCAGGGGTCTGGTGGTGAATGAAGAAAGGATGATGCTGGTGGGCATCTTCCTTGGTTGGCAGTCAGTGCTTTCAGTTTCGTTTAGTGCACTTACACTATTGGTTAGGTAACTTGAAGGCTCTGGCCCTCTAAAGGCTTGTGCCACTTTTCCCCAAATGTTTTTTCTGCTATTCTGCTACATATGGGAAAAAGAAAACCGAGGGGAACGGCCAAGCCACGTTGTCTGGAAAAGAGCCATTAAAACGGATGTAGTGGTATGGTGTGGTTGAGCACCACTTCTCTCTTGGCTTTTGTTTACTTCGCCTTTCTCTGCTGAGTTACTCCAACGTTTGCCGGAACTCCCAATTTCCAGTAGGTGGAACACATAAGTGTGATTTTCTGAATAAAAGTGTAGATGGAAAAGTGTGTTTTTCTGTGCATGTGGGTAATGGATGGCAGCATATCCTGACTAACACTGCATTGTCTTGCAGGCTGTTGCTGCTAACTGCAGTTATTACTGGCCAGCCTAATGGGCCAGTAATGTTTTGTAGGCTGGTGTCTGTCATCATCGTCTGTTGTCGTCTGTAACGCTCCTAGCGGGAGGGCCGGCCGCCAGTAGCGTGGGAACGCGGGAACGCTGCCGTCAATCGGACCGGCTGGTCGCCGGGCACATGGACCGTGGGCAGTTGGGCGGCCGACACTGCACGGTGGGCCAGTCATTTTACATCCCATTAGGGCAATACCTTGTTTTTAGATGATTAAGTTAATGATGTGCATAATTGCAGCCACTGCAAGGAATCAGTATGAACTGCTGAAGAAACATACTCAGGATGAATTGAAGCACACCATTGATGCTATGCTTGACACTGAGACCAAGGTAGAATATTTTTCGCTATATTAACTTTTTTGCCATTTTTGATATAAAATTTTAACACATTTAGATTCGTATTTAGCCGACAAGTATCAGCCTGTTTATTTGGAAAGCTAGTTTGACAGTGCTGTGTATATTAGGTGAGAGGAAAGCGATGGATGTTTGACTTCGACATCTGTGCTCCACACATTACCATACCAGAATGCTTTACTGATGAGAACAGTGTAATGGTCGTGTTTGATCTTGGGCGACTGCAGTTTCGTAATCTGTCTCCAAAGCTGATGTTGAATGTACCTTCTGTACAGAAGCAGTCCTCTGATGATGATGGTAAATTGTTGATGTCATTCATTCGTGTTTGAAATATCATTGTGACTGTTTCCGACAACACATTATAGCTTCATCATATAAAACAAAATAGATGCATACATGTCAGTTAACAACCTTTGTAACAGTAGTTGTATCAGTGAAGGTCAAGGAGGTTGTTATAATTTCAAGAATCAGAAGATCTGAAAACAGTAGACATTGTTTTTACAAAACTGCATTCATGCTTATATTTTGACTTTCTCTTTTAGAATTTGGTGTACACATCTAATCTATGGCAGCATCACTGCACATGTTAATGCAAATGTGAGTTGATGTGTCTGTATTTAAGTTAGTCACACATCCAGTGGTTTAATGGCGGTTTTGTAGGTAAAAACCTGGTTCAGCCTCTTAGTTTTTTTTCTCTGCTTGTTTTGTAGCATTGTATTGTCTTGGGACAGACCAAAACTTTTTATATCCTCTTCACTACCATGTCATCCTCATACCTCCTATCTAACTGTTTCTGCCTCAATTGTTGTGTAGCATTTGATCCAGTCAATATCATCTCCAAACAGTCACTGTGTGTACCTTTCACAATCACCAGGCTGACTGGCTCCAATCCACAAGTTCTCTTGAGCTCAGCATAATGTATTTTTTCTGTCTCTTAGAATAAACCAACACATCAGTTCGATATATTCAAGTCAGTCGTGGTAGCTCTATGCTTTATGTTGTAACTGCTTGCTTCTGTGTTCTTCTTGAAATAGTTTTATTAGCAACTCAGAAAAATACTCATTTGTTGTTAGTGGCCTGTCCAGTTGCAGTCACCAGCAGACGTGGACAAGACGGATCAGAACATTATTTGAATTGTGTTTTGTAACAGAAGAATTTGTGACTCCATTGTCAACACCGCCAAGTGAGACAGAAGATGCTGCCCTCACCGCTGATGCTATCAAATGCAGTGAATCAGGCGAGAACGTGACATCTGCTCTCTCAGAGTCTGCAATTCATGACAAAATTTATGAAACGTAAGATTCTGTTGCGTGCAGGCTCATCGTTTTGCTTCTGTTTAGTATTTTTGTTGATGTTATGTAATTTGCCGAGCATTATCTTTAAACCTATACATGAAGACGTAAGGTTATAATACGTACTTGAGCTTACATCTTTTGGTGTTTAGAGGAGCTCTCTCCCAAAATTACAGTGGGTATCAACATTTATTACATGCAACCAAGGTTGTTGGTGTACTAGTTTGACCCATGTTTTTTGTTAGCAGACAAGCTATAAGTTAATGGTGGATTTCATGCAATTTGGAGAAAAGGTAGGATACAAACTAGAGAAGAGTTGATTAAATTCTGGATGTGATCGGGAACATATTTTGAACACCAGTTGGTCATAAGTGTCACCATACTGCGACGGCTGACTTCATACACAACAGGGCCACTGTGCACTTGTATAATCGTATATACATGATTGCATTTTACTCTGTTGTAACTGGATGTAATTAATCTAGCCTCATGGCCACAATATACCAATAAACCTGCTTATATCCTTGGCTGTATACTGCTAATTCACATACATGTGTGCACCCGATGCTCACTGGTGATGATACTGTGCTAATTTCAGTGTGGCATGGTGGAGGTATGTATTCTACTGGTTGCTGTCTAGTCTTGCGCTCTAAAATTATGAAGTACATTCATGAACATTAATTGATACTGCTTTACCTAAAATACGTTCAATAACATACCTCATTGTTATGTTTGTAAGTTGTGTTGAACTAGATACCTGCTGAGCCTTTCAGACCTTCAGGTGATGGTCGGCCGAGTGAAAGACAACTGGAAGGTGTTATATCATAAAGGCACCAGTCTTCTGCACGTTGTGGATAAATTCAGCATTTCACTACAGTTTGACAGGTACATTCTGTGCTGATGAACTATAGCTTGCTGTTGGTCATTCTCATTAACCATTCTTGTAAACATATGTAAGCTATTATTTCTTTTAATTCCGTCTGTGTGCAACTTAACAAGGACAAAAACAATTATTGTTGCTAGCCGTAGTCACCAACAGGTTTTTTGTTACATATATTTAATGGTAGGTTTCAGTTTCTGACTGATGATATTGTTAGTATGTATTAACATAACAGTGGTACCAATAATTTACTAGTGCTGTTATATTGCATGTTTAACTCTGTGTCACTGTCATATCTTCGCTCAGGCGTTTACTGTACACTGCTGACCCAAGATGTCCAAAAGCCAAGTTGTCTGGTAACGTGCCAAGCTTAGTTCTTCACATCAGTGAACAGAAGGTTTGTCAGTGATGTTCTGGTCTCAACACTACTGTCAATAATGTATATTTTGATATGTTTCAAAACCAATGACGACAAATAAGTTGTTTTTTATGCCTTTACAACCAACGGTGTCTGCTGAGGCATTATGTTTTCCGGCTGTCCATCTGCCATGCTCGTCTGTTTGTTCATTAGTCTGTTTGTGTGGACAGATCTTGTGACCATGATATCTCATGAACGGCTTGAGCAATGTTGATGAAACTTACAGGGAATAACCACTCGCCCATACTGCTGAACTGGTGAGATTTAGGAGGTCAATGTCACAGCAGGCCATTAAGGTGGGGAAGGCATCCGCATTGATGCTGGGGCATCAAAGGTCCACCTACTCGTGAGTGAAATTTAACAAAACTTGCTTTGCATACTGTGGTGCTTTATGCTATCAAAAAAGTGTTCTCAGCACTCTTTAGAACGTAATATAGAAGTTGAGTGCTTGTTGTTGTTGCATAGTGTTCCAGATGTGACAGTTGAATAGGTTAAAAAAACTAGGTAGTAGATGATGAGGTAGAATGATAGTCATAGTTTTGTAGAAGTTTGCTGTAAATTGTGTGAATGCAAAAATGATGCTGAATTGACGTACAAAGCTGCCTGTGCTCTGATGGCATAGCTGTAATATGCCTGCAGTGAGCACCGTACCTGAATAGTTACTGGCATGGACTCTGGTTCAGTCCCTGTTTTGGTAGGATAATTTGAGTATTATTAGTAGATGTGCACTTGAGTAATTTCTTCAACAAGGGGTTTGACGACAGTATCCTGTATTGTCTGTGATAGTGGGCAACATTTAAAATAGCAGTGTTTACATGTCGTCGAGTTTGGGCCGCTGTTAAAATCAGTGACAACATTGTGTGGCTGGAGACCTGGTGTAGGCCAATAACAACCACTGTGCTAGGTAGGCTACGGTGATTTGAGAGTCATCATGGCCTGTTTAATGATGTCTCGTTGCTTGCTGTGGTGAATGGGCTTGTTACACTTTGAGTGAGTGTGGTTAATGTCTTTATGTGACAGACCAAATGCATGGGGCAGACAGGAGTCCTGTGGGACTCAGTGGGTGTCCAGCAGAGACGTACAGTATGTCCATGCAGTCTGCATTACCTTCGCAACACTCATACACACTGCCTTTTTGCAAAATCCTAGCAGTAATTACAGAACCAATGTCGATAACACCACTGAGGCAAACTCTAGCATCTGAATGCACTAGTTCTCAGCAATGGCATGCAGGCACAAGAATCCTCCATTTCTTAACTGTGGGTACTGGCTAACACAAGTTGAGCTGTACAATGGCTGTAGAAAGGTTCTTTGTGTAGTAACAGTAGTGGTAATTGAGATGGATATGTGGTATCATCTGCTAAGCAGACTTCTCATAGAAAAGTGCACTGAATCTCTGTACTAGCCTGGTGCTGCCCCCCAAGATGAGGTAATGATGTTAGGCAAGATTGCCGTTTTTACTATTCAGTGTGCTAATGGAACGAGAGTGAATTAAGTGAGTAAGAATTCTGAAGCTCTCATCACTGTACTCTGTACTGTAATGTTTTGTACACCTGTTGTGGGGAGTTAATGTAGTTCTTTAAGTGTGTGCAGAGTGTGCGTAATTTATTTGCACCGGTGAGAACGGGTGCTGTGTGTAGATATCACTAATTATTCTAGGTAAGTATGTACATGCTGATGCTACAGATATCAGCACTAAGAAGCTGCGCAAAGCTGTTGTCATCGGCTACAAGCAGTGATGGTTCAGACCAGTTAAAGCCGTTGGCTGTGGCCGAATCCGAGTCTTCAGTTCCACTCTCAAGGCTTGACAGAAGCATGTATTATGGTGGCAGTCGTGCTGTATTTGGCAAGAGTCTATTAAGGTTTGTGTGTTCTCGCTGCTTACACGTTTTTTGTTTTTGCTCTTTTTTCCTGTTGCTAAACTGTTACAAGTCAGACCCATGAGTGTTCATGGGCCAAAGTGTATATGTACTAGTGGCAATAGGTTTGCTGGACTGCTGCAGTGGTGTACTGATCAAAGTGAACTGTTGAATCCAAGTCGGCTCATCTTAGATCCAGCCGTCCACTGTCATCTGCACAAGTGTGACATGTTTTGGTTATTTAATATACCTTCTTTAATGTCTTTATGTAAGGAGGTGTCTTTTGGGTCACATTGATACTGCTTCTCATGTACGTTTTCAAATTCCCTAAAAACCCCAAACGGGGGTGTGAATAGGTATTTTCATGCCTAACTCGCAAAGTATTAAACTTGCATATTATTGAGATGACTGCATCAGTTCCAGCCTAATTTTGCGCAGTGATAAAGACCACCCTCTTTGTGGATGGCCCAATCATGCATAAAACAAATCCAGAATAGCAGATGGCTGCCATTTTGAAAACCGTTAAGTCGCCATATGTCAGAACAGTTAACCAATCGTCTTGAAATTTTGCATAGTGGCACACATTGCCCCAGTGAACTTTACTGTGCCAACCCATATGCTACACTTAAATAATTTTATATAATAACACCACAGATTATAAGCACAGAAGCTAGCATTTACGTTTGTGACATGCTGTTTACTGATATAAATGTGATAGCTGGCATCTGTGCATTGAATTGACAGATAAAAATTTTGTTATTTGTTGTTTTAAAGCGATGGCTTTTGCAACAAAGAGTAGCTGAAGCCAGTTTTGTTTTTATAATATCAACTGAACAGCAGAATTTTACTTTCTGTATGCTGCATTGTGAGCTGCAGTATGAAACATTGTGCCACCACCTTTATGTGTTAAAAGTCTTTCACTGAATATTTTCAAATAGAAACTGTGAGCTCGTCTCTTTGGGCAGTGGTGACCACCATCGAACATTACTGTCATTTTGGCACCATTACTTAAGCTGGAAGCTTGTTGTTTCATATAAAACTTGATGGTGTTGTTGTAACACAGTTTGTCGGAGGCCGATGCAAGACGTTCACCACTAGCCGATTCAATGCTACTGGTGATGAACTTTGGTATCGATAAAATGTCTCTGGAGATCCAGAGTCGTGGTGCGTGTTTGTCACAAGAAGTACTTCTTTATAAATTCTTGTTGATAGATTTTTTTGTAAACTGTTCCTTTTCGTTTTTTAATTTGTGCATTAAAGGTGATATGCAACGATGTTTTTTACCAAATTGACTAAAAGTAGTTTCTAGCTGCTTACTGCAATATAAACCCGTCTATGTAACAAATTTTGATAAATTGTGCCGTAAAATGCTAAAAAAAGTACAAGTTTATTGGTCTTTTTGGTATAGTTATTCTTCGGCTGTTTCCGTCATGTGTGACGTCATACCAGGATACGCTTGTTTTGTTTGCGTTGTTATGCG
>Ga0209780_1000945_pt1 | contig 17769 bp, 26 predicted proteins | sample WorMetexBAHAMAS2_FD_187384 | JGI IMG/M metagenome (GOLD analysis project Ga0209780, IMG submission 187384) | Marine gutless worms symbiont microbial communities from Max Planck institute for Marine Microbiology, Germany - Inanidrilus exumae... | ecosystem: Host-associated > Annelida > Digestive...
CCCGTTTTTAGCTTTTCCCCGCTTTTTTTCCAAAGCGGGCACCCACTAAAATGTCAAAAAAATCCTATTTCTTTAAGAAATAGGATTTTTCATATGGACGGCAAATCCGTCTCATCAACTTGCAATCCTTTCGACTTATCACTTCCACCCTTAGTTCGACGTTTTTTTATCGCAGTGCTGAGCGGGTACAGCGAATGTTCAACAACGAATGAAAATCTTCAAGAGTCAAGCGCATCAGCGCGCTCTATATCACCCAGGACTTGATAACACTGATTAACTTCGCAGTGTTGAAGGTTTTATTCGTTGTTGAACATTAGTTGCACTCATAACCCGCCTCGACAAAAACGTCTCTCTAAGAGTTCCAAGCGCCATCATCAAATTCAAATCAGTATGGAAAAATCCTGATACTCTTAGAGCAAGACACTAGCTTATTGCGTGTGACTATTTATGTATGCTACTTTTATAGCCAAACTATGTCATTTTGCAATTAAATTTAAAGGGTATTTTTATGGATGCAGTAACGGTTAATCACGCGACACAAAACTTAAATCATCTTATAAGCAATGTTATTTCTAATGTTGAACCCACTATTATTTGTAATGATAATGGCGAAAGAGCCTTATTAATGCCCCTTGATGAGTTTAATTCATGGCAAGAAACACTTTATTTATTGTCTAATCCCGCCAATGCCGAACATTTACTCGAATCAATTGCACAAGCCAAAATGGGAAAAACACAGAAAAGAGAGTTGATTGAACCATGAAGTTTATTTTTACCGAACGGTAGATATTAGCTTTTCACCAAAATAGACTAAAAAATCTTCTCCACACAATCAGGAAAAACCAACATGCAAACATTAGCAGCCAATCTTGAACGCCATCTATTTGAAGTCAGCGGCTCTGACGAAGAATTACGAGTACACAGCTTCTCCGTCACCGAAGGCATATCCCAACTATTCAGTAAGAACTGTACTAGAAAAAACTAGGCAATACAATGTTGGATAAATCCAAAATAGGTACCAAAATATCGCAAAAGCAACTACGACATATTAAAAATAGAAAAGAGTGGATAGAGCGTGGTAAAGGAAGTTATATGGAAAGCACTAATGATGCTCAGAAAACTTAAAGCTGCACGGGGGAAAGCTGGAAGGTAGTTGTTGTCCTAATGGGTAATCTTAGGAAATGGCTACCCATCCAACAATCTCGTACCATTAATTAAAAAAAATGGTGCGTAGGACGCACCCGTTAGGCTGGCTATGACCAAGTAAAAGTTGCCCATTGATAAATGCGAAAAACATGTTGAACCAAAAGGAAGAAGTAGAAATTTCTGCCTTCCAAGGTAATAGGCGATTAGCACCGCCAGATCAACCTTTAATAGCGACAGGACATGTTGGATTGTCCGTAGATGGAAAGAAAATATATGGTTTCGGCCCTATTATTACTAAAGAAATGAATTTGACAGAGATGTACAGTCAAGTCAGAAATAGGGAAGCATTTCCTGGACAATTGACGGATGATACAGAGCTTTTTGAAAAAGTAGCCAGCGGTTTTTATAATAAACCAAAAAGAAAAGAACTTGAATTATATAAGTTAACTGTTCCAGTAGAACCACAAACCTACCTCAATATCCTTGAAGAAATTAAAAAGATGGGTAGAGGACATCTCTATAGGCTACCGAAAGAGGATGTGCCTTTTCCACCAAACATTTACAATTGTGCGACGTTTTGGGGAAAATGCGGGGTTAATTTACCTCATGAAAATGGTTTTTTAGAGGACTATATTTCAGCAATGATAGAAAAAGGTGCAACGAAAGTCAGTAAATAAATAGGTCATATTATGCTAAAAGATGATGACATACAACATATTAGAACGGTTTTAGTTCATCTAGTGGGAAGATGGGCGAGAGAAAAAGATGACAATCCAGAAATAGCGAAAGAAATTGTAGGACATTACAATGGTTTACTTCGCTATTTGATAAATACTGGATGGGATGATGGACTACCACTTGAAGCCGAACTCCCCGATGAGTTAATGCCCCAAGAATATTTAGAACTTTTGGGTAGTCCCTAGAAACCAATGCAGGTGAGTTCAAACCACCGGTAATTTACTTATAAATATTGTGTTAATATCTAACAAACCCGGTTAATTTTGTCCAACTGCCTTGTTTTGCATAGTCCGTTCAGTCACTCATCCAAATGAAGTAACTTATTGATTTATAATACCTGCATTGGTTTGTAGGGACTACCTTATTTCATGCACGCACCCTTAATTATTAAAAATTGTACCGATGACGGTGCGTAGGACGCGCCCTACCTTTGGGTAATTTCTCCACACGGTACGATGGTTTCACAATGTTAATGATTAAATTTTTTTTGACATCAATAATTTTTTAGACTATTTACCAACATGCATACACTACCAGCCAACCTCGAACGCTGCCTATTTGAAGTCAGCGGCTCTGACGAAGAATTACGAGTACACAGCTTCTCCGTCACCGAAGGCATATCCCAACTATTCAGCATAGACTTAGAAATAGTCGCAGAAAACGACGAACTAAACTTTGAACAAATTATTGGGCAAGCCGGCATATTAACGATACAACAATATGAAGAAGAAGAGCCACGCTACTTTCACGGCATCATCAGCCGCTTTGAACAAGGAACTAGCGGCTTGCGCTTCACCACCTACAGCGCCACCGTAGTACCCAAAATCTGGTACCTAATGCACAGACACAATTGCCGCATTTTTCAACAAATGAGTGTGCGTGACATTGTGCAGAAAATACTGAAAGAATTAGGGCTGCCGGGTGATGAATATCGATTTGTCCTGCAAAATGCCCCCCCAAAACGCGAATACTGCGTCCAATATCGGGAGTCTGAGTTTGATTTTATCAGTCGTCTCCTAGAAGAAGAGGGCATATTCTACTTTTTTGAACATCAGGAGAATAAACACATATTAGTGATGGGAGATAGCATTTCGGCTCACAAAGCGATCAAGGGAAAAAGTCAAATAATTTTCCATGAACCACGCCCTGGACAAGTAGCTGACGAAGCACATATTTATACATTTAACTATACCGAAGAAATCCTCTCCGGCAAAGTCACATTAAAAGACTATAATTTCAAAAAACCCGCATTAAATCTAAAGGGAGACAAAACGGCGGAAAAAAATACAGACTTAGAAGTCTATGACTATCCGGGTAAATTTGAAGAGCCAGGACGTGGAAAACAACTCGCCAAAGTACGCCTAGAAGAATATCAAACCGTCAAAAAAGAAGGGAGCGGCGCAACAACCTGCACACACTTTGCCGCCGGATTTTTCTTCACAATGAGACAACACCCCCGTGGCAACTTTAACAAAAAATACCTAATCACCCAACACCAACTCTCAGCGAGCCAACCACAAGCACTAGAAGAAACAGCGGGAGAAGGCGGGAGCAGTTTTTCCAGCAGCTTTGAGTGCATACCTTTTGAAGTGCCCTATCGCCCAGACAGAGTCACCCCCAAGCCCGTCGTCGAAGGCAGCCAAACAGCCATCGTAGTTGGACCAAAAGGCGAAGAAATTTATACCAACGAACATGGACAAGTAAAAGTCCAATTTCACTGGGATAGAGAAGGCAAGATGGACGAAAAAAGCTCATGCTGGATTCGCGTCAGCCAACTATGGGCGGGCAGAAGCTGGGGCGCGATGTATATACCCCGAATTGGACAAGAAGTCATAATCGATTTTATCGAAGGTGATCCAGATAGACCGATTATTACTGGGCGTGTGTATCATGGCACCAATAAACCGCCTTATCAGTTGCCAGCCAATAAGACGAAAAGCACTATCAAATCAAATTCTTCACCCGGCGGCGGCTTTAACGAAATTCGCCTAGAGGACAAAAAGGGCAAAGAACAGATATTTATTCACGCCGAGAAAGACCATGATCTGCGCGTCAAAAATGACCGTCGAGAATACATTGGAAATGACGACAACCTCATTGTCCAACAGCACGCCAAACACCTAATCGAAAAAACCAATAATCTAACCGTTAAAGGCGATGACAGCACCCATGTATTGGCCAATCAATACCTAGAAGTCAAGGGGGAGCGCCATGAAAAGACAGGGAAAAAATATTACAACGACAGCGGCATGGAAATCCACCTCAAAGCGGGCATGAAAATTGTCATAGATGCAGGAATGGATCTCACGCTGAAAGCTGGCGGCAGCCTTGTCAGAATTAACGCTGGCGGCGTCACCATTAAGGGCGTTATGGTGAAAATCAACAGTGGAGGCTCAGCGACTAGTGCTAAAAAGGCAAAATCGAACAGCCCTGCCCAACCCAAAGAAGCCGATGATGCCAAGCCGGGTGAAAAATTTAAGGCACCGCCAGCACCGGAGACGTGGGAACCTGTGTCACTCGATTTTCCCACTTTGACGGCTCAAAAGATAACTTTGGAAACAGCGGCAAAAAATGGGACACCGTTTTGCGGGACATGTGGCAAATAGAGTGTGTGATAAATCCTATTTCTTGAAGAAATAGGATTTCTTTGAGCTTACTCAAACGGCTTTAAAATACTTATCCAGTTGGATAATTAACAATTATAAGCGATTAGAAAAGAAACATCATCGTGCAGAAGGATTTAAAATCACCAATATGGACATTTGCAATGAAAAATATTTAACTGAGGAAACCAAAATGGAACTCTCAGAAATAAAATCAAAATTAACTAAAATTGAAGAGAACTTAGCTTTATCGGCATTCACAATTTTTCATTCATTTTCACGAAATGGCAGAACTTTAAACGTTGGGATTACCATGCGATTAAAAAAACAAGCCCTAAAAGAGCGCGTATGGAAATCAAAGAAAATGCTAAAAGCACTCAAAAATGCGGCGTATGGATTTGATGAAAAACAGGCACGAAGTCGGGGCGGCGCCGATGGTATATTCCTACTTGATCGTCATTTTATCCCTAAAAATGAAATGATGAAAAAGTTATTTGATGGCTTTCTTGATCAACCTAACAGTGGAGTTATGGACATTGCTGCGGCACTCGGGGTGGCTGCATCAGTATTTTTACCGGTTAGACTGGTTTCTCACGACTTGCGACTACTTGGTGTTTTGTATCGTGCTGAAAAAGAAGATTGGCTTATTTTAGTGGATTGTGATGCCAGTCAATAATACGCTTAGAGACACACTCTACCAATAGCGCGTGTTGAAAAAATGCCTGCACAACTTTTCGAGACTATTTTTTGAAACCCCGCAAGCGGAACTCATTGATGTTGCTCCGTATCTGGTTAAGATAGATGATATGGACTCGCGCCTATTAACATGGATGCTAGACGAAGGCTGGGGCAAAAGTTGGGGGATTTTCCTCCTGCGGTGGAATTAGAAGAATTGTTTGAACATCTCCGCAGCTAAGTTAAAGAGCCCGAAGGCGAGGAATTATTTTTTCGTTTTTACGATCCACGGGTGTTGCGGATATTTTTGCCAAGCTGTAATTTTCAAGAAATTATTCAATTTTTTGGAGCAGTTAATAGTTATATGGCGGAGAGTGATGATGGTAAAATGTTGTTGCAGTTTAGTAAGGGTGAATCTTGGCTTGAAGTAAACGAGTACCAACTGGGATTGAGTGATTATGCTGACAATTCGTAAAGAACAAATGGATGAATTTCTCCCGCAAGATGATGAGTCTATTATAGACTTTATCATTGAACACTTGAATGATGAACATTATGATTATATTTCAGATATACCATCCGATACCTTGCGGGAAATGGTTGCTAATGGTATTACACGAGCACGTAGCTACAGTTTTAGCGACTTAGAGGATGTGACTGTCTTCGTGACGTGGATGTTTGTTATGGCACCTAACTTTGATGAGCAGCCCAAGCTGAGAGAAATATTGCGTGATGTGACTATACCAACTAATAAACGCATCGACAAACTTTTAGTTGATGAACTTAACTCAAGCTGGGAAGAAGTGCAGCAAAACTATGATGGTGATGCTTGGTTTCCAGAGTTACAGAATGAAGAAAAGGGTCAAACGGCATGGCAGCAGAATTAAAAAAAGCCCAAAATGAATCTTCGTCTAGGCTTAATGATGCTAATAACAGACTGGATAAATTGAATAAAGAGTTGAAATTAGATTTAGCACAGGCAGCTTTAGATATTGCTGGTATTGCCGATCCAACGCCGATATCGGATGGTCTTAGCGGTTTGATGAGCCTAGCTAGAGGTGATTTTCTTGGAGCCGGTTTATCATTAGTTTCAATGATACCCTATGCCGGTGATGCGTTGGCTAAAACTTCTAAAGGAGCACGTCTTGCAGCTAAAATTGCCAAACTTAAAAAGAAGATTGAAGGTGCAATGGCTGCTGTCAAAGCAGCTAAAGCTTCACTTGCAGAAACGAGAGTAGCACAAAAAGCAGCAGCGGCAGTAAGGAAAGCAAGAAGCGCAGCAGCAAAGGCTAGAATAGCTGTAAAACGTAAGAAATGTGCAAGCTGTAAAATCACAACCAACCCTTATGGAACACGCTTACCTACTGATGGTAAGTGGGTAAACGGCTCAAAAGGACATGGCGAGTGGATACCTGATCCTACGACTGCTAGAGCCAAAGAAATTAATAAAATTACTGGTGGAAAACCGATTAAATATAAAGATGGTTATCCAGACTTCTCTGAATATTCTCAACATACAGTGAAAATAGGTATGAAAGGCAACCATGGCAGCGATTTTACCAAAGCAAATAAAGCGGCTGATCTTGATAAGACCCCTGAATGCTGCACTCGGCATCATCATCAAGATGGCACCACCATGCAACTAGTTCCTAAAGAATTACATAATAATGCGCCTCATACCGGCGGCAATTCAATTGCTAATGATAAAGGGCATTAAAGATGAGTATCAAAATTGTTGAATCAAAAGCTCATACCACAATTGAGAAAGTGGAAGAATTTGAAACCTTAATTGGTCGAAAACTTCCTGATCAATACAAGCAATTTTTATTGCAACATAATGGTGGTAGCCCACAACCACCGGGATTTCAATTTACTTTAAAAGATGATGATTGGGATATGGCTATGGTAGCTTGGTTTCTTGCGCTTTATGATGGCGAATATGTAAATATAACGGACTATTTTTATAGGTATCAAGATCGCATTCCAAAAGATATGCTGGCTATTGCACATGATCCAGGAGGTAGTTTTATTCTGTTAGGGTTAGAGGGTGAAAACAAAGGGAAAATATTTTTTTGGCTGCAAGAGTTAGAGGGAGATGATGATGAACCACCTACCTATGACAATGTGGCTTTTGTCGCTAATAGCTTCAACGAATTCCTTAATTCCTTTACTGAAGTCGAATGACACCGGCTTATTTTGCTCAAGTTCGTCCCACCTATATCGAAAACTGGAATGATGCTTTATATTCTCTATCTATTCCACAAATGGATATCCCACTCAGCTTGCAGGATACTATTTATTTTGGGACGAACCTCACTGTTTTTGGAGCATCATTTGGTACGCCACCGCAATCTATTAGCAGGATTAAAGACCGGATTGAAGAAGCTGCATTAAAACACTTTCCAAATGGTGCCTTCGTGCGGTTGGGATCACGCAGTGGCAAAGATTCTACTTATGCACAACACTATGGTCTGAAAGTTACTCATCCTTATGCTGCCATAAAAATACTGACAGAGGCATCCGAGAGAGTCGCGTTTGACTTGCGCCTTGCACTACGTTATCAGTATAACCCTCATATTTTTGTGCGACAGTGGCTGGAAATACCTACTTGGGCTGAATTTCGCTGCTTTATGAAAAACCGAAAATTAGTTGGCATTTCCCAATATGATTGTAAAAACTTAGGGCATTGCCCGGAGATTGCGGCAAATGCGAAACAGATAAAATCTGCCATTGAAGCGTTTTTTGAAGAATTCAAAGTAGTATCACATCTTGATGATGTGGTGTTTGACATTTTTATAATTGTGCGTGAACAAGAATCTCACTTCTATTTCGATGTTAAGCTGCTAGAATTAAATCCGTTTTTTTATAAAACTGATGCTTGTCTTTTTGATTGGCGTAATAGTAGTGATTTTGATGGTTCTTTTATATTTTTGTAAAACGAGCCAGCGTAGCAAGCGTAGGGTGCGTCCCACGCACCATTAATCTCGCACCATTAATTATTTATTTAAAATGGTGCTGATGACGGTGCGTAGGACGCACCCTACATGACCAAGTCCCAAAAATCCTATTTTTTTAAAGCTATTTTAAAAATGAGAGTCAAATTTGGTTTATTCGTTGTCTCACATTAGCTGTACTCTATACAGCGTCCTTTGCATTGACATACTGAATCATGAATTTTAAGGTATTTTGTCTGAATCATAATTTGCAAAATTTAAGAATTTACAGAATAAAACCAAGATAAGATAGATATTCAGATAAATAATACATTTTGCTCCGGGCAACCACAAGGGATTGCCCCTACTTCGCATGTAGGGGCAATCCGCCGCGAAGCCCCTGTGAAATTATTTGTCTGAAAAACTATATACTATTATTAATTCTGAAAATTTAGATGTACTCCTTTCTATGCTGGCAAAAAACCTGAAGGATGATACAAACTACATCACTGAATTTGTCGTTTGCGACGCAATTATCAGACCTATTTTGGGGATAGGATAGTGGCGGAAAATTATAACTTAAAAGTATGGTCACATGTGCCTTACAATATAGCATACGGCACATACCGCAGCTAGCCTAACGGGTGCGTCCCATGCACCATTAATTTAATGATTAAATGATAGAAGCTAATTTTTACAATAAACTTGTCCCTTTTTAATTGTAGGCTGGGTTTAGCTCCACTCTACCCACCCTACATACTTTTTTAATCAATTGTTCTTACCTGATAAGGGTTTAATCACCCAGTAAAATTCAAAAGAGCCAAGTTATTTGATGGCTTTCTTGCTCAAACTAACAGTGGTATTATGGATATTGCCGTAGCACTCGGCGTGCAAGGTACGCCTTGCACTCCTGAGTACAATTAATCAATGTAACATTGCCAACTTAATTAACAAACAATTATGAATACACTTAGAGACACTCTCTATCAATTAAGCTTTGCACAAAATAAACAATTATATATTATATTAGACGCTGCGCGTGTTGAAGCTATGCCGGCACAACTTTTCGAGTTAGAAGATGATCCGGAATATTTTTCCCTATTTTTTGACACTCCGCAAGCGGAACTCATTGACGTTGCCCCTTATCTAGTTAAGGTAGACATGGAATCACGCCTATTAGCTTGGATGCTTGATGAAGGCTGGGGAAAAAGTTGGGGAATCTTTATTAGTGCAGCAATGGAACTAGAAGAACTATTTGAACACATTCGCCAATTTTTAAAAGCAAAAGATCCAGAAGGCAAAGAACTATTTTTTAGATTTTATGACCCGCGCGTGTTGAGAATATTTTTGCCAACTTGTAATTTTCAAGAAATAATTCAATTTTTTGGGGCGGTTGGTAGTTATATGGCAGAGAGTGAGGATGGTGAGATGTTGTTGGAGTTTAGTAAGGGAGAAACCGGGCTTGAAATAAACGAGTACCAACTGGGATTGAGTAATTATGCTGACAATTCGTAAAGAACAAATGGATGAATTTTACCGTATTGCACGAACAAACTTTCATCAGCGATTAGCAGCGTTTATTCGCCAATAAATGCATGATGAAACTGAAGAATACGATGAAATTGCGCTGCCCAATCACATTGAAGAAAGTGAGCAGCGTGCTTCAATACATGGCATAGAAACTGAACGTGGAATCGCACAATGGACATGCCTGACTTTCTTGTTTTGTATAAAGTTTGATGAAATGCCAGAGATGCGTGAATATTTAGAAACATCTGATATCGCGCCTTATGATAATGAGGAAAAAATTAATAAATTAATCGACTCTCTTAATGCGCTTGAACGTGATGATAATGTACAACTTGAAGATGTGATACGTAAGTAAATCACGGAACCGGACAGCATAGTTATGGGTAAATTACTCCAAGAGCTTTTAAAACAACTACTAAAAAATGCACCGAAAAAAGTCCCCAAACCCAAATATAAGCCTAAAACCAATCCAGCTAAAAAAGCTGAAGATGAGTTTCCGAAAGAAAAAAACTGTGCAACCAAATCATGTGTGAAAAATGTAAAAGCATCCGTCGATTCACGGAAATTTTCAGAATATATCTTTAAGGAAGGCGCTGATCATGGGAAAGATAAAGTTTTTAAGTCGCTGGGTTATGGAAAACAACACTCAGATGATCTGGCTAAACTCTACCAAAAACAAGCATTGGAAAAGTATAAGAAAGGTGCTTTTTCACATGGTAAAAAAGACCAATATGGTCAACGAATTGATATTGAAATAGAATTGCCAGGCATCGGCAACGCTAAAGGAAAAACCAGCTATCTAAAATCTGGTTGGATGATTATGAAAGATGGCAATATTAAGCTCAATACACCATTCACAGGGTTTACGAGGTAAATTAATTATGTTAGAAAATTATAGCCGTGTATGCTTGTTGACCAATCACTATGAAAACAAAGACATCCCCAAAGGTTCTATTGGTTATATTATTGAAACATATGATGATGGTGCCTATGAAGTAGAATTTTCTGACTCAGACGGAATAACAATAGGATTACTTGTATTGAGAGAATCTGAAATACAGCTTGCCCCACTATCCACTAGCAAAAAACAAACGCCTAGCTTTGATACTGCAGTTCCCGAAAATTTTTCGCCGGTTTTAGGTTAGCCAGCGTAGGAGAAACGCCCTAAATTTAATAGCAATAAATTGATTTTACGCAAAAATTGTGCCGGACGGGGTTTGCAACCCCGTCCGGCAGAGAATCACCCACCATTAATTATTTTAAATGGTGCGTAGCAACAAGCTACGCTCGCTGATTTTTATCGTTCCAAGGCTCTAAACAAAAAGGGTGCGTAGGATGCACCCTACGCTTCAATGCCATTAAGTTAAGGATAAATCCATACATGTTACAAAAAAGCTTAACTTAATGGCATTGACCCTACGCTTGCTCATTGACGTTGCACCATATATAGTTAAAGTAGAAATGGAATCACGCCTATTAGCTTGGATGCTATACGAAGGCTGGGGCAAAAGCTGGGGAATCTTTACAACTATTTGAACACCTTCGCCAATTTTTGAAAGTAAAAGATCCAGAAGGCAAAGAACTATTTTTTAGATTTTATGACCCGCGCGTGTTGAGAATATTTTTGCCAACTTGTAATTATCAGGAAATAATTCAATTTTTTGGGGCGGTTGGTAGTTACATGGCAGAGAGTGAGGATGGTGAGATGTTGTTGGAGTTTAGTAAGGGGGGATGGTGGGCTTGATATAAAGGAGCACCAGCTTGAAATAAATGCTAACAACTAAAGTTAGTTAAAGCGGATCATCTGACTCCATTTAAAATATAGTATAGGGACGAAAAACTTATGTTAAAACTTAGAAAAGAGCAATTACACGATCCAGTCTTAGCAGATCGTCATAAGCTAATAAAAGATATTGAGGAACATCTTGCAGAGTATCGTCCTGACATCATCGCCGCTTATTCCCGACCTTACCTCCTGTGGCTAATTAATGACAGCATTGACATTGCGTCCAAATTTCGGATCGATGACGTGTTTTCAATGCGCTTGTTCGTCAGGCTCCGCTGGGAAATTGCACCGATTTTTTATGAACAAATGCAGATCGCGCACGTTCTTTCGCAAACAGAACGCAGTGCCGAAGATCGCTTCAAAGAACTTGGAAGTGATAGTTTTGCTCAGGCTTGGGAAGATGCGGAACACTTGGACAAATCTAGTGACTCGGATGCCCACTTCTAGGAGATTAATAAATGAGCGAAGCTTACAATGATGCGCTCAACGAGCAGATGCAAAAAATATGTGGGATACCCTAAAGAGTGAAGCCTCTAACATGTCAAAGCTCGAATACGCCACAATTACTGCTGACATAGCTGGTATTTTCGATCCTTCTCCGGTCAGTGATGGTGTGGGGTTTGTACTTTCGGCAGCACAGGGCGATGCTTTAGGTGCACTTCTATCCCTCGGAAGTATGATTCCCTACCTTGGTGATGCGGCGGCGAAACCGTTGAAGATCGCTAAACGTGCACCAAAGACGGCAAAGATATTAAAAGCAATACTGAAAAAAAGCGACAAGCTTGCGGGGGCTAGCAAGGCGGTTCTCAAGGAGAGTGGTCTAACTATCAATCAAATCGCCGCTGCTCGCAAGAAGGCACTGAAACGTGTTCAACAAGCAATGCTCGATGCTAAAAAGAAGCTACCTAACTGCGAAGACTGTAAAAAACTTGTAGATGCTTCTGGCAATAAAAAAGGGACTCTTCATATGCCAACTGGTAAAACAGGAGGTAAATGGAAGACACCTGATGGCAAGCAGCCAACAGATGGAAATGGTCTTTTTGAGTTTACCGAAGCAAAGACACTACCAGACGGTAGAACAGTAAAACAGATCGAATATCGCAATGGCACACCTAATTTTGACGATTATGTCGAAGGTCAAAAATATGAACTGTGGGAAGTGAGTGGAAACGCCACTACTGATGCAAAAAGTATTAAAAAAATGATGAGCGATAGTGGTTTAGAGTGGAAACCACCAAATAAAAACAAGTTTGTTCTTCATCATTTTGAGGACGGTACAGTTGGTTACATCCCACGTAGCATTCATGATGTAGGTCAGCAGGGTGTAGCACACAGTGGTGGTAACTCAATGATCAATAACCAACTATTTTAGATGGGGGGGAAGGATTAAATGTTTAATATAACAAAGGCAATGCAAGCCTATTGGCGCGAGGAAAATGAACTTAAAGCAACGGATGCTGACATTACTCTCATTGAAGAATATATTGCCTCGGAATTACCAGCTCCTTATGTTGAGTTTATCACTCAATTTGGTTTTGTCACTTTCGGTGATGATGCTGAGGAAAGAGATTGCTTTGACTATACCTTTACTTTTCTAGTTCGAAAAGAAATTCGAGAAGGTGATATTTCCCATTTCAAATCCCCTGATAAAATTTAAATGTATCATAAGAATCTGACTCAATCGAAGGAGGATGACGAATTTCCTAAATTCCCATCAAATTACTTGCCCATAGGTATGGATGCAGGTCAAGGAGAGATATTACTTGAATTAGGTGAACATGCAGGGCGCATTTGGTATTGGCCATTCAACGAATGGGCCTGGGGTTTTGAGGACAATACGCAACTCGGCTTCGTTGCTGATGATCTATATGCATTCATCAATGGGCTCCGCCCTTCGATGGGCGAAGCATGAGGAGATGCTGACATGGCTCAAGTCTACGAAAAACTGCTCGCTGTTGAATTTTACCGGCTTCCTGAACATGTACAAAAAGCCCATCTTGCTCCACCGCTTTTCTCGGTTCCGGTCAAACAAGACGGAGACACGTTCCATTTATCAAAACCGTCCGAACTTGACCACCCTGCTGACCAAGCCCTTATTCCCAAACTAGGAATTAAAAGTTGGCGTGACAGTGGCGTGTTAGGCGTTATTTATGAAGGTGTGAACATCCGTTCTATACTCGATCCGTTGTTAAGTGCCCCTACAAAAGCCCAGCAACTCATGGCGCACGCTTGGATTGAATCCAATACACCTCTTCGTGTCCATCTCATGCCTTATGTTGATTTTTCAGAGGTGAGCGAGGTGCGCTTTCTAGCAAATAGAAATTCATGTCAGAGAATTAGCATTTGTCTACGCGGTCAATCAGCAAAAAACCTTGAGGCTGCCCTACCAAAAATAACAGCGTTTGCTGTAGATATAATCCAGCACCTACCGGATCGAAGCCACATTCTTGAACTTGCATACTTATCAACTGGAGAGATTCGGCTTGTAGAAGTTAATCCTGGTCTAACACCACAAGATATTGCTGAGCTACAAAGATTAAATTGAAAATGTGAACAGGTGTATTTGCATCGACTGTTGCTAAGCAAGCGTAGACCAAGTCCCAAAAATCCTTCCTATTTTTTTAAAGCTATTTTAAAAATGAGAGTAAAATTTGGTTTATTCGTTGTCTCACATTAGCGAGCTCCGGGTGCGTCCCGCGCACCTTAATTAATAGATATGTGTAAGGTGCGTCCCACGCACCATAAATCCATGCCTCAAAGGAATCCAAGACTTATCTTGGACCATCCAAACTAAAGTTTGGACTCCTATAAAGTGCGAATCGTGCAAGGTACGCCTTGCACTCCCGAGTACAATTAATCAATATTGCAGACATAATATAATTAACCATTATGAATCAAACAGTTATAAGCGCAGTATACCAATCAAGCTTCGCCCAAGACAAACAACTATACATTATCTTAGACGCTGCGCGTGTTGAAAAAATGCCAGCACAACTCTTCGAGCTGGAAGATGATCCAGAATATTTACCCCTATTTTTTGACACACCACAAGCAGAACTCATTGACGTAGCACCATATCTAGTTAAATTTGTAAACATGGAATCGCGCCTACTAGCTTGGATGCTAGACGAAGGCTGGGGAAAAAGTTGGGGCATTTTCCTCACAGCAGCGGAGGACGTAGAACTAGAACAATTGTTTGAACATCTCCGCAGCTTTTTGAAAGTTAAAGATCCGGATGACAAAGAATTATTTTTTCGATTTTACGATCCGCGTGTGCTGCGGATATTTCTGCCCACTTGCAATGCACAAGAAGTGTTTCAATTTTTTGGGCCAGCAGTTAATAGTTATCTGGCGGAAAATGACGATGCTAAGACATTACTGCAATTTAGCAAGGGCGAGCAGGGGCTAAACGAGCACAGGCTTGAAATAATACCATAATGAGAAAAGCTATCGGTGCAAACAACCATGCTTAAAATTCGCCAACAACAAATAGAACAATTGCGCCAATCGCGGACAGAACAACTCCGCCAAGCGCAACTCCGCGCCTTTCGCGAACAGGGTCTCAAAACTGAAGACGATCCCAACACTCGCACGACCATCCTAACAGACAAAGCCGCTGGCACCGCCAAAATCACCCCGGCACCCACCCCCACCGTCACCTCCGGCGAAGGCAGAACCTACCAATTCGAACACGACCCCAAAGGGCGGCTAACAGCCATTACCGATCCGGTGGGTTTGCGAGTGCAATATGAGCGCGACGCACAACAACGTATAGTCGCCACTCATCGAAGCCCAAAAAACACCCATCACTTCGAATACGACGCCCAATCCCTCCTAACTGCCATCAAATTTCCCGACAACACAGTTCAAAAATACAACCACAACAACAATGGGCAAGTCACCACCGTAACGGATCGTAATGGACAGCAAACCCATTATAAATATTCAAAAACGGGGCAACTAATAAGCCAAATTGATAGAAATGGCAACGAAACGCGGTTTGAATACGCAAAAAATATCGACGCACCATCAGCAATTATCTTCCCAAACGGTGATCGTCACGAATTTGAATATTATGAAGACGGCTACCTCATGCGTGTCAACGGTGCCGAACACGCTACGTTTAAGACTGACGAAATCGCCGACACCTACGACGTCACCTATACCGACGGCACCAAGGCTCACTTCGTTTTCGACGACAAAAAAATCATCGAAGCAAGCAACGAAACTTGCACCGTAAAACTGGAGCACGACGACAAAGGCCACATTATCAGTGAAGATACCGACGGCCAAATCGTCAAATATTTATACAACCAAGTCGGCGCACTGATAGCCATTACCACGCCCGATGGCGAAAAACTACAATTTGAACGCGATAAAGAACACCGAGTCAGTAAAATCACCGACTGGGCGGGCAAGCAGTATGAAATTGACTACGATCCCAGCGGCGCGTTGGGCGGCATAAAATACCCCAATCGCACCAGCCTATCGCAACAAGTAACCGCGATGGGATTGCCACAAACTTTGCATGTAAATTCACCCTCGTCCCCCAAACCTATCATAGCTTGCCAATATACTTACGATATCCGTGATCGTCTTATAGAAGCGACAGAAAATGATAATAGAAAAAGTTACCGCTATGATAAAGAAGGCAGACTGCTGGGCATCCAAGCTTCCAATTACGCCTCAGAACAATTTAAACTAGACGCTCAAGGCAACCAAAAGGCTTGTAACTCCCTTGATCAACTTAAACCACCAAATAATCAAGAATTTAGTTACGATGCCTTGGGCAATATGGCGACGGGAGTTTGTCCTAAAGGTGAAGCCCAATATAAGTATAATGGACGCAACCAATTAATCAGTGTCACCACGCCGGCGGGAGAGACGCGCTATAGTTACGATGCCTTTGGACGGCGTATCCGCAAAGAATGTAATGGCAAAATAACGCGCTACATTTGGGCGGGACAACAATTGCTTTCTGAAATCACCGAAAAAGACGGACAAACAATCACCCGCCGCGACTATCTCATGTATCCAGAACGCTCCGTACCACTGGCGATGCGAGTCAATGATAAAATCTATTGCATTTACCCCGGGCGACGTGCCGAGGCGCTTTGCATGACAGATCAAACTGGCAAAGTGGTTTGGCAAGCCGACTATAGTGCCTTTGGAGAGGCTCGCATCACGGAACAAAGCATTTTCCAACCGTGGCGACTAGCGGGACAATATTATGATGAAGAAACCGGATTACATTATGCGTTGGCGCGTTATTATTACCCGCAGTTGGGACGTTATCTGAGCAAAGCTCCGTTATTTGATGAAGGGGGCAGTGCCAATTTTTATATTTATTGTGATGGTGATCCTGTTAATCGTGCTGATCCAAATGGCGACTTGATTAGTTTTGCAACGATGGGCATAGGGGCAGCGGTTGGGGCAGCCGTTGGTGGCAGGTTTGAAAGGTATTGCCGAAAAAAGGCTTTTAAGGTAGGCGGCGAACAGGAAGCTTACAATGGCTGGAATATCGTTAAAAAAACAGCTATTGGGGGTGTGGTTGAAACTGTCAGAGTTGGTGCAAGTGTTGAAGGGGCTTTTGCTGCGGCTATCAGCGCGATGTTGGGAGGAAAACGGTAATGCCAAAAAGGAGGGATAGTGCATCTTCATTAGCTGGAGAGTGCTCCGCTGCGGCGACTGCTGACGCTACAAACCTCGATACTGAGGTTACACAAGGTATTCAAGAAGGTGCTATTGGTGGCACCACTGGCGGTGCTGGTAGTTTTGCTTTGCGATGCCAGAACAGCCATCGACATCTGGCGCGGAGGGAGAAGTGCAGACTGTACAACCAACTTCCCATGAAGAACAGCTAAATCAAGATGTTCAGAACCGAGCGCGCAGTATGATTCAAGAAGCAAGAGAAACGCACAAGCGGATTGATGAAATAAATCAAGACAAGCGGAAGAAATCAGGTCAAAAGTCGAAGGAAATAAGCCAACTTCCTACTGTTACAATAAAACAACTTAACACCAAATTGGTTGCTACGGCAAAAGCTAGGGTTAGGATAAATATTTCCGGGCACGAACATGATATCCAGAGTGATTTCCATGAAAATATTGACGCTGAAAAGCTGAGGGACGGAAATTATTCTCAGCAAGGATACCAAATAACAACAACAAACAGAGTCGTGGGGCAGACTAAAGCAGGACAAGATATATTTTTTAGAGGTTACACTTGGAAAGTTGAGTCACTACCCTTATCGCCCTCGCGGGCGAGTATGGAATACACCCCAACTAACCAGTGATTCAAAACTGTACGTGAGAGTTTCCACCTCATACAGCTCCTCTAATGATAAACTCTTCCCTAG
>Ga0209780_1000946_pt1 | contig 17759 bp, 14 predicted proteins | sample WorMetexBAHAMAS2_FD_187384 | JGI IMG/M metagenome (GOLD analysis project Ga0209780, IMG submission 187384) | Marine gutless worms symbiont microbial communities from Max Planck institute for Marine Microbiology, Germany - Inanidrilus exumae... | ecosystem: Host-associated > Annelida > Digestive...
TGTTTTTATTTGACTTTTTGTATGCAGCTGTAGTAATTGTGCAAATTTCTTGTCACATTAAGTATTGTCAGCGCACCTGGATAAGTAAAAAAACTGACAGTATTGATGTATCATTCGTAGGGTTTGAAGGTTGGGAGTTGGCATAATGTCAGATGGTTGCTATTTATCCAATCCAATCCAATATTAGCATGCACCACTATGGGTGAGTAGCGCCATACGAAGCCGGCATTCTCCAGAGAGGTTGATACTGAGCAGCTGCATCTCTTGCCTCTATCAGCTCCATGTCAAACGAGGTCAGGTCACCGTTGATGTTTTTGAGCCCGGTGGAGCACGGGCGCCCTGCTGTTTATCCACAAAGTTAAATTATTACATGGTAGATGGGTTGTTGCATCTGTTAGACCAAATAAACTGATATCCGCTTTGTTGGTGTGGCTGATTTGATGGTTGATTCTAACGTGTGCAATTTGACATAATTTCGTCAAAGTCTGTATGTTACAGGACATATTTGTTGGGGGTGGGCATCATGGTAGCAGTGCAGAAGGCTGATGGTAGATGAAGAAAGGGTGACGTTCTTGGGTGATTTCCGGAGTGAGTGCTTTGAGTTGACTTGGGTGTTTTGAGTGACACTGTTGGTAAGATGACAACAAGCGCCTGCAGCCCATAAAAATTTGTACCATTTATCACAAAAGGTTTTCTCCCAGATCAAGTGGATGCAGAAACCAGATAACTCCGGATCGTCTGTAAAATGACTGTTAGATGCAAGCAATGGAGGTGGCATCCTGTATCTTGTTGTGAGATGTGGGAAAATAAGGAAGCTTTTGATAGCTAACTTTTCAGTAACATTTTGCCAAAAACTATCAAAATTGGATGATTTATGTTAGAAGTTATAGCAAGTTGAAGGTGTGCACTCCACCAGTAATGTATTGTCAGTGACTGTGTATGCATGATAATGTAGAATTGGTCGTGGTACTGGCTACAAGCTCTCAGAGCTTCAGACGTTATCAGATGGTCAGATGCTTGTTATCGGCGGCAAACAGATTGAGGTAGATATTGACAGAAAACCTGATTTCTGTAGCATAGTCAGACCTATGGCAAAACCATTTACTGTATAAACTTAACTCATTATAGAATGCTGATGGAAAATGAACAAAAACTTGATGCAACTTTGGATGATGTAATACAGTCTTTCAATTGTTTGTTTGCTGTAGAAATGGGTATACCGTTGCTGTATCTGGTGCCCATAGTTGGGTCACTCCATCAAAATTTTGCAGAGATTTTCTTTCAATTCGAGAAAACTTGAGTGATGGTTGTTTCTGATAGTGGAGAATATTTGCTGATACTTTGGCTGTTTTGACAACACTTGACTGTGAGAGACAGATGGAAATATGGTTATTATGGCCGTTGAATTAATGCATTAATTAATGTGTTAAGGAATTAATCTCGATTAAAAAAATTAACACCACTGAAATTATTAATGCAAACTAGTCACACCAGTAGCAAGATACAATAGACAAATCTTAAGATAATCGAACTTTACAACTTTAATGAACAAGCATTCACCTTCGGATTACTGCACTACTCTAAATTTCATTTAATTTTACTATTCTAGTATGATATTTACTGCTGAAGTGGTAATGCAATGCCATTTAAGAGACGTCATTCACAGAGATGTGCGGATGCAGATATTTTGGCATCCACATTTGCAGAAATAACGTCAGTGTCCGCAGCTGTCCAACGACAGTCGTCCACGTACAGTTGTTATCCAGTCTTATCAGTAGCAATGTCAGCAATGTACTCTGTTCTGTCATGGACTAAAAATACCTCAGTGCAAAAGGAATGAGAGATGTTACGAGTGATACAGATTAGGCCTACTAAACGGTTAGTTGATTCCAAAATCAAAACTGAATATCAACGTTCATTAAGCAAGCTCACTACGCGCAGTTGACAACCTCAGAAGGACTCGTCTGTGTCCGGCCGTCTGTGTCCGCAGCTACACGTAAGGTTGCGTCCGCAAACGTGCAAAAAACTTGCGGACATGTCTGCCGTGTTCACATCCGTACATCTCTGGTCATCCATTACTCCCTACGGCCCCTACATCTGTAACACAACACAAAGAAAACCGCCATTAATGCACGATTAAAATAATTAATCATGCGATTAACGCGAGTCACTTAACAGCCCTATAGGTTATCAGAGATTAACCAAATGCTGTGTAACGTCATCCTGAACGTTGGCAGTAGTGAGTTTGCTGCTGCTAGAAGTTGCATTGTGATATTTTAACCCAAATTGTTATTACGGCATTTTCTAATGAAATTATTACAGCAGAGTTATAAACCAGCCAGGTGTCTGTAAATGCCATGTGGGATGTATGGCAGGAATGGATTTAGTGAAATAAATCGGTTCTGTGATGTTCAATGCTTACCTTTAACAATTGTGTGATTGTGTATGTGTGTAATTTGTCCTCTTCTGCAGGTGATGGGTACCTTAACAGAAGAACAGTACAAAAGCGGATCATGTTTTCAGATGGGTTCTGTTAGTAATGTGGAAGACATATCATCATCATCCGTTTCTGCTCAGCACACAGGTCTTTTGTTGGTTTTTGTTTGGAGCTGAAGGCTGTCATAGTTGACGTGAATTCACACTGCAGTCGCCTTTGTAGAGATGAACTTTAACATTGTCCAGCAGTGAACAGTCTGCTTCTGAATATAGAAATATATGCATATTTTTCACAACCTTGCCATTGAATCAGGTCTTGACTTAGTCTTAGTCTCAAGACAAGACCTTTGCCTTGAGACCAAGACCTTGACACCCATTGTGAGACCAAGACCACCACCTTGGCACTGGGTCTCAAGACATCTCGGTCTGGAGAACAAGACCTTGGCACCCATTGTGAGACCAAGACCAACACCTTGGCACTGGGTCTCAAGACATCTCACTCTGGAGAACAGGACCTTGACATTCATTGTGAGACCAAGACCAACACCTTGGCACTGGGTCTCAAGACATCTCGGTCTGGAGAACAAGACCTTGGCACCCATTGTGAGACCAAGACCTTGGCACTGGGTCTCAAGACATCTCGGTCTGGAGACCAAGACCTTGACACCCATTGTGAGACCAAGACCAACACCTTGGCACTGGGTCTCAAGACATCTCGCTCTGGAGAACAGGACCTTGACACCCATTGTGAGACCAAGACCAACACCTTGGCACTGGGTCTCAAGACATCTCGGTCTGGAGACCAAGACCTTGTTTAGAAACTGGACTCAAGTGCTGTCGAGATCCAAGACTTTGATCTCAAGATAACAAGACTAAGTTACTGTAACTTTGAGAAACAGATTTTGATTGTAGTAATAGACAGTAAGTATGCTAATATATTTGTGTTGCTTGTGTTATCTCTGTTGAGATTATTTATGTTATGTTCTGCTTGTGTTCTTTGATTTCAGTATCAAAGCCATTTGTTAAACCGTTTAAAAATGCCGACAAACTGTCACCAGCATTGCATTCTGTCACAAAGGTTTGATCTGATTTTTCTGTCATTTGTAGTTAGACGATAAATTGTCATGCCACAAAATAAAATATGGTAACAATTCGCTGTTGTATGAATTACTGTGTTCCTGTTTAACAGTAGAAAACGTTTTGCTAGTGAAACATGCTATTTGACCTTTATTCTTGCCCTAGACATGAAAACATTGAATCAGAGGCAGTCAGCACTCACAAGATTGCACCCCCCCTCCCCTCCAAAAGACAGAATCTAAGCTCTGATGCTTGTCTGGAGGATAAGAGGGAAGATAATCAGAACTGCTCTGTGCTGTGTTGTGTTCGACCGTTGTGCACAATGACACTTTGCACCTGTAACGGGGCAAAGTAAACATAAATAGCTCGGTTATTTGAGATGTACAGAGCATCAGTATGTCTGGAGTACATGAGATGCTTAAAAAAGGTAAAGGCTTCCCATACTCGTTACCGAGCATTGGGCCTGGAGATGATCCCGGTGTACAGGCAGTCAGCGCGCAAGTGAAATCATCCACCCGGCGGTAGGCTGCCATTACTTTCTGCTAGGCCTGCATTTACCTTCCCAGCCGCAAAGTATCACCACCTCTTGGCCGGTACCAAGTTATACGGCTTGGTGACAGAGGCACATAGGTGTGAACAACTTGCCCAAGGTTGTTACGCAGCTTTTTCCCCAAGTAGGATTTGAACCCACGACCTGTTGATCACAAGTCCAACACTCTACCCATTGCACCACTATAAGATGGTGGCTTAACTGGTAGAGCACTGGACTTGCAATCAACAGGTCATGGTTTCAAATCCTAAATATTAAGCATCTCATGTACTCAAGTCATGCTGATGCTTAGTAGAGGAGGACAATGATGATGGATTCATATAATGCTCGTTCATCTGGAAAGTAGGTGTTAAATATTTGGACTTGAAGTATTGAGTACATGAGATGCTTAGCGTGTGCATATTCTAGCACCTCGGTGATTTATGTTGTAGACAAAGCATTCAGTGAAGAGTTTGTACGATCCGTCTGCTCCAGATGCACTCGTAATGCCACGGCCATCAGACAGTCATCAGGTAATGATCTACAGCCGTACAGCTGCTCATATGTCAGTTTGTAGCTGTGTACCTGAGGCTTTGTGGTTTCAGTGTGTGAAGTCATGACGGGTACTGTTTGTCAGTGGCAGCACTCGCCAACCAACGTGATGCCATTGATAGGGGTGCCAACGAATATGGCCGCCACTAAATGTATTAATAGCTGTAAGTCAGGCTAATATCAGTGGGCAAAAGTCTTTTGTTGTAAACTCTAGCTATTATACAGCACTGAAGACGATGCCGTGTTATCTTGTTATATTGCTATTGAAGCAGTGTTTCTGACATGCCTCAGTGTTTTTTTGACTTGCAGTGTATATCTGTGGGCTCGGTTGAGTGTGTCAAGTGTGTGTCAGTGGCAGCATAACGTGGCTGGGTTGCTGGTCGTCGACGTTGTCGTAGATCCGCACCTGTCTGTTCACCTTCGGCCACACCAACGAGATGGCATCATATTTCTCTACCAGTCTGTCATGGCCATGAAGCCATATCGAGGCTGTGGCGCCATTCTTGCGTGAGTTTGATTGCTTGTCGTTTTGTGTCATTTACTTTACCTTATGTTGTGATCGTTATGTTCTCAAATAATGCTGTTGATAATTTCATGAATGTTGTTCCTGTATGTTCTAGATTCCTTGCTTTTAAATTATCATTGTGTCTGTGAGGTGCAGACGTCTTTACCATCATAACTGGCCCACCCACACATGGTGTAGGGGGTTAGTATTGTTTTGCTCTCTGGCATCTGTCTTTGTCTGTCAGGGTCTGTAACACTCCACGGCGGACCTGCAGGCAGCTTCACGCATGCAGGCCAGGCGATGGCGTCATGCCGCCTCCAGTCTAATTGTATCTCCACGGTAACACTGCATAGTGGGCCAGTAGTGTTACGTCCCGTTAGGGCCACACCTTGTTCTACTATATTTTACAGCATTTGAATTGAAAACAATCTCTTGTTCCACTTTACAGCATGTAATAACTGACCGTCTCGTATCATTATACAGATGATTCTCAGTACAACGTGCTAATTTCATATCTCAAAGTTAAAATGTCAACACGTGGGCAAAGCCCGAGTGTTTATATTTTAACTAAGGGACATCAAATTTGCATGTCACATGTGACTTTAAGTTTCTGATAAATACATAATTACATACGATACGATACAGTCGATACGATACAGTCGATTAACGTGCACTCAAAAGCTGACGGGGTGGCCAGCTTAATCTAGCGCACGGCCCATAAAAAGCGACGAAAGGTCAGGGGTGGAAGGATATCTCTCCCACTGACCTTTCGTCGCTGATATAGCCATATTTGTGCTTAAAAGGTACATTAAACTCCAGCTAGCTAACTTGCATATCTGATGTCTTGCTGAAGTAAAGTTGACTGGGCTGTATTTATCAGAAACTTGAAGTGGTCTATAATTTTCGGATGTTAGAGATAACCATTGATGATTCATTATAAAGACTACTGACTCATGTGAGATTCATCATAAAGATTCACTGTCCTGTATGTGAAAATGTGTGATTGAACGTGTGTGGTCTAGTCCCTTTGTGTGTCAGAAATGCCTGCGTCTATTGTCCTGTAAAATCTTGCTCTCCAGCATTCAGTGTGCCGTGTTTTGTAGTGATGAAATGGGACTTGGCAAAACGTTGCAGTGCATAGCACTAATATGGTGAGGTTCCATCATTTGTTTTATGTTTGTTTTTGTTATTTGTTAATCTAAGCTGTTCAGCTGTTACTCTGCCGAAATATTTACTGTGCAACAGATTGGATTCTTATTTCTTATACCACCTTACCTGCCACTTCTTATGCAATGTGCAGCAACAGCAGTGTGAACATTGCTTGTTGTTGCAGAAATCATAATAACGCCACAGCAGTGTTATTTTGTTAATCAATACCTGAATTAGATTTATGTGTTTAGTTGCACCATACAGGATCCCACCAACTAACTAACTCTCCACCCCTGACCTTTATTCTCTGATATAGCCATATTTGTGCTAAAAAAGGGTGTTAAACTCCAACTAGTGTTGTCAGCTGTCATCCTGCCCCATCAGACAAGAATTCATTGTTACAGTATCGACTTTTTTCGTCGGATAGCAATGATGTAAGGTGTTACTGTTACAACAATGACCAATGACATATTCATGATGGTAGATTAATATTAGAGTATCTAGTAAAATGTTTGCTAATTAAAATTCAGTTAGAATTAGATAAGAAATGCTGACTATTTAGGATTAGATCACGTTGGATGCTAATTAATTAGAATTAATTGGTTTCCTAATTAATTAGCATTATTACTTCTAATTAAGTACCATCACTATTCGCAGCATAATTTGTAGACACACACATTTAATGTCATTAAGAAAAAGTGTGCATTTTTCAAACCATTTTACCACAGGCACAATGCCATGATGTACTGGTTATTCCATTTTTTGGTTATACAACCATCACATTTATGCAAAGTACTACATTTGAATTTGTTTAGTTTGTTTGTCATTTCATGCGACACCAGCAATGGGTGGGTGGAGTGGTATCCACAAACATCCACGTTTCATTTAGAGTTGTATTTGTTGGTATTTTGCCAAACTTGATCAACTTTTCACAGAGATAAATTTGGTAACCAGCCAAATCTGATTTATATTTACCTCCAAACCTCCTAATTGTTTTTGTATGCTTCTGTGTCTTCTATATAGATAAACCTAGGCCTTCCAGATTTAATACAAGATTGATAGTAGCTGGCGGATGATAAAATATTCCCAAAGCAGCATGTGCCTTTCTAAATTTTGCCTCCCTTGTATGTGTTTGAAATTGTTGAAGGTGGGCATTTCTAATTTATTACACAGATTGACTGTGACTAATACTAGCCAGACCAGAGGATCATAAATTTGCTCACAAGACTGATCAGGAGCGTGAGGCACTGTCGTTCAGATGGTGCCCAGTGTTACATTTTGTAGTACCTATGTTAATGTATGATGTTGTGAAAATTAATTATTTTCAGGACATTATATAAGCAAGGACCTTACGGTGGTCATCCAATCATCTGTCGTAGTCTTATCATTACTCCAGGAAGTCTTGTAAAGGTAAGCCTCATATTTCTGCATGTTTTTTCCATTTTTAGAAGAAATAAGAATATGCCAATATGAGATCGCTTTTATCATGTAGAAATTCTATCAGAAGATAATATTAGACCACTGTTTTGTAAAGTTAGTATATTGCTGAACTGTGTATGTTGCCAGAATTGGTGCAAGGAATTTCGTAAATGGCTTTCATCTGAACGTCTTTCAGTATTCGCTGTCAGTGCTAACAACACAGTTGAGGTTTTCTACTTTTGCTCTAGATATTTTTATTATAAATTTATAGCTTATTACCCGCACCATAGGTGTCGCTATGGCGTAACGGGTAGAACATTGGACTTGCGATCAACAGGTCTTGGGTTCAAATCCTACTCGGGGCAAATGCTGCATAACAACCTCGGGCAAGTGGTTCACACCTATGTGCCTCTATCACCAAGCAGTATAACTTGGTACCGGCCAAGGGGCGGTGATGCTCTGTGGCTGGGAAGGCAACTGCATGCCTGGAGGAAAGTAATGGCGCTGGATGGACGACTTATAGTCACCTGCGGACTGACTGCCTGTACACCGGGATCAGTTCTGGGCCCAACGCTCTGTAACGAGTATGGGAAGCCTTTCTACTCATGCCAGTGGCAGTTGCGTTGGTAGGGTGTTTAGCGACATTTATATGTCTCTATGTCTGTCTGTTTTTCCACACGATATCTCAAAAACCGATGCAGCTACGTAGTCATAGTCCACCACGAGTCAATGAAACGAATTTATTTTGGGGTCAGACGGTCAAGGTCACGAGGCACTAAAACATTGCTGGCATGGGTCATAGCACTCCATTGAGTGCTGGTTTTTTCTAGTTTGTGTTTGTTGTCAGACGGTTAGTTTTCTGGCATTACAGTTTTCGTTGTTCATAACCTTGTGCAAGAATTGCTTTGTATCATTTGGTTACTTTTGCTGTATAAATGGTTGTTGCAGCAATTTGCCAAGTCCCCTCTGCATCCAGTGATGATCATATCCTATGAAATGTTCCTGCGCAACGTGGATGTGATAAAGAAGTTGAACTTTGATCTTCTAGTGTGTGATGAGGGACACCGACTGAAGAACACCAGCATCAAGACGTCATTGGTTTGTTTGTTTGTTTGTTTGTCAACTACTTCTAGCGTGAATCACGCCTGATGAGTGTAGAAGATGGTTCAAAAACGGACCATTAGCAACTGTGAATTAAAAGGGCACCTGTATACACTTCTCCAAATGCTGATTGCTTTTCAGAATTTTTATTCCATCAGACTCAAGAGTAAATTTGTAGTATAGAGCCAACATTGAAGGTCCACCCACCACATCCTCCTGAACATATGTCTTCACAGCCTTGGCACCTTTCTTATTAACAGTGGCCAGTGATCTGGTTTTTTGTGACACCACGTGTGTGACCTTTGCTAATTTGAAAGATATATTAATAACTGTTTTGTAGCTGTTGAGATGAACCCGAGATTGTCTAATGAGTTGTATCATCTATTGTGCTCATCTATCTGCCTTCCTTACGGGATCTGGCATGAGTGCTTACGCCTGCATTATGTTGCGTGCATTAGCTGTTACCATGTGTCGAGTCACAAACTCATTAGCATACAGATTGGTCGCCCTGCACTTGCTGAGTTATTCTACACAGATAACAGCTGTACTGATGGGCACTGCAGACTGTCTGCAAGATATCCTGCAGACGTCATAATCTTTATCCCACTGTTGGTTGCGTGGCGCAGCGGTAGAACATCGGTCTTTGGCCGGCGAACTTTTGGCAGTCAATGGGTTAAACGTAACCATTACGTTATATTGTTGTGTGACAGTTGACTAACAGTCTGTCAGTGAGTCGTCGTGTGGTGCTGACTGGCACTCCAATACAGAATGACCTGCAGGAGCTGTTTGCATTGTCAGACTTCTGTAATCCTGGTGTTTTGGGTTTGTACTCGTGATGTTTTGTTGCTGCAACTTTTCACGATTATAGCCCATCTGTTGTACAAGATAATAGTCATTTTTCTTTTATAGAGTTATTTCTTGCAAAATATTGGGTTCTGTGCTGGGATGTTTTTGAGTCATATTTTAATAAAAGAAAGATACATTTCACCCAGTGAAGGGCTCATACAAACTCACCAATTGACTGTGACCTGAGGAGTGGAGCATTTTTGGTGACCTGATGCCATTGATGACCTGTGAAGATATTGCTGAGAATTAAACATGTCACCAGTATGGGCATGATGTATCTCTGATAACTGAGCTGCACTGCCTTCATCATTGATTTAGTTTAACAACAGTGAATTATATTACGTGTCACATGACGCAACTTTGACCAAGCACATGATTGTATTTTAGTTTGTGATGTGATATTTGTCACAATTAACTTTTGTCATTATTTTGTAACTACTGCATCCTGTTCGTGGTGATATTTGGAACTATTTTCAGTATATCAACAGTGTCACATTTGCACAGTTAAAGCCGAACTAAAACAAGGTGTCACCCTAACGGGACGTAACTGTACTGACCCCGCAGTGCAGTGTTGCTGACATTGTGGCTGGCAGACGTTCATTTTGTCATTAGAGAACTTTTTATTATAAAAATTAATAATTAAGTCCATTTACAGTGACATAAACTTACTGTCAGTCGTCAGACTGTGCCTTCAGTTGTAGTACTGTGATGTCAGTGAGTTGTATTTTCCTGCGTGTGCACTGCATTATAATTTTAATTGTAGGAACATTGGCAGCATTTCGCCGAGTCTACGAAGATCCAATCTTAGTGTCTCGACAGCCGACTGCCAGCAGCGAAGAACGATTGCTCGGTCAGAACCGTGCTCGTGAACTCAATCGTATAACAAGTTTGTTCATCCTGCGTCGGACACAGGACGTCAACAACCAGTATCTACCTCCTCGAGGTCTGCACTGTTTTGATACTTGTGTGTGCAGTGAACTTAAGAGTTGTTAGGTTGACTCTTTGACAGAGTCGACCTAATAAAGCTGGTCTCAAATGTCCGGACGTATGTGCGTACGTCCGTACGTCCGTCTGTCCACAAAAAGTTTCTTTGATTTCAGTTAAATTTGGCGTGTAGGCAGAGGTCGAGTGATGCATGATGGTATGCAGTATGACTCAATCCACGGTCAAGGTCACGATCCTTTTAAAGTTGGAAATTCGGCCATTTTCCAAAGCTATGTCGTCCGCCATTTACAATGGCAGCTGGCAACTGTCCACTGATTCTTAAACTAGAGCACAGTATCTGAATTTAATTGGGCTGGATTTTGAATATTTGGCCTAGTTTTGTGTCACGTGACTTTGAACTTGGCAGAAACGTCGGTTGTGAAGAGTTGACAGTCCCGTATGGGGCTAATTTATTAGTTGCAGATATTTGTAATCACTGTGTGTATGTGACGTTGATGAATGTGTCTGTTTATGCAGTTGATGTGGTGCTGTTCTGTGCACTTACAAAACTTCAGCTTCAACTCTATCGAGCTTTATTACAGTCTCGAGCGGTGACGTCTTGCCTGCGCAGCTTTGATTCCGCACAGCATCTGCGCTGCATCTCAGCGTTGAAGAAACTCTGCAACCATGCTCAGCTGCTGCGTGCTGTTTCCATAGAAATGAGCTCCGCCTGTGGTGATCCAGAGGTATTCAGTGTAATCTCTGTGCCTTTGGTATTTTGAACTTGAGAAACTCCAGATATATGCAGAAGTGACTGTAACAGTACTAAAATTTCACTACTCTAGGTGGCTAAGACTCTTGAACCTGCTCAACATGGCTATTTGAGCACGAGCAGTAAGTACATGCAGCATTGTTTGTCATTCATGTTCATTGTAGAGTGACTTGTATCAAGGTTTGTCCTCGCTGTTTCCTGTTGATTGTGAATCTCACACTGTGCTGGAGCATTCAGGCAAAATGCAAGTTCTAGCGTCGTTATTGTCCACCGTGTATGCGGCGCCACGTCGTGAAAAAGTCGTCATTGTATCCAGCTACACATCGGTCTGTTTATTTGACTATACGGAGAGAGTAACTGTTGTTCTCGAGTCATTAAGGAGTATATTCATGATAATAAGCAATTCATCTAGTATTTTGTGTTATGATTTGTACTGTGCCATCCCTCAGTCACAGGCAGTTGGAGTTGATGCAAAAGCTTGCTATTTACATCATTTACCCTGTTACTCGGGGCATGCCATATCCTAAGAGTGTTTGTCGCTGATGTGCCACATACAGCATTGATGGTCAACGTGATAGCTAGCTCAGACCTTTGACAATCTGGGTGTAGATTTTTTTTTACTATCAAATGCACAAGTTTAATACTCATACCTTTATCAAAGTGAAAGAGTGGTTAATGGAAATCAAAAATTGCCTGATTTAACAAGATGCAGTTGCAGATGGCAGACTGTGCCCCCGGTGCCCTCATCTGGCGAATGTGACCAAACAACGTTGTCTGATGTCCAACAACTGGCGCCGCCACCTGGCGAACCAGACAAAACGTGTCATCTTCAATTCTAATAATAATAATATTAATAAATAGATTTGTACGGTGCCGTTAGGTTGTAACTTTAGAGACGCTATAGTCAGGCAGCATGTTAATGAGCAGAGGAAAGAGGGAAAGCCTGGAAGAAGAGGAATGTCTTTAGCCTAGACTTTGAAATTGTAACCGAGTCGCTATTGAGAACAGTTTTTGGTAGCGAGTTCCAGACAGTAGAGCTGATCATCGGAAGGCATGCTTTGCAATGTCGTCGTCATAGACGGTTAACACAGCGTCATGGTGGCTGATCGCAGGTTATGACCGAGTTGTCGATCCTGGATTAGGCGACGAAGGTACACCGCGTGGACGTGTTGCCGCACTTTGAACGTCATCAAAGCCACTTTGTACTCGATCCTTTCCTTTAGATATACGACCTGACAGAGAGACATACTGATTGTAGTAGTAACAGGGGATTGACTATTAAGCTAGAGCTAAGTTCTGCCAGATAATTCATATTTTGTCTTATTCAGAAACAATAATAATGTTCATCTCGTGTTTGGTTGTGTTGATGCTAAGACATTAGATCTCATTGAAAGCATGTGCAAGTTGGCTGGATATCTGCTACTGCGGCTTGATGGGCAGACACCAACAGCGCGTAGGATGGAGATTGTGGAACGATTTAACTGCCGATCTTCACCTGAATGTAAGCTTATACTTCACTGGTGTACTATGTTTAAGTTTATTTCATGCACCAGCACAGTACATGAGTGTAATCTGTTTATGCATATCTGTCCTCGTGACCATCCATTTGTCACAGAATGACAGACTGATACGATAAGATACGATATGGCATATTTGCGTGCACTCAAAAGCTGATGCGATGTGGTATATTTACGTACACTCAAAAGCTGACAGGACGGCCAGCTTAATCTAGCGCACAGCACCAAAAACGAATAGATATGTGGTGTCTACTTTGGTGGCAAAGTATCAAGAAGTTGTTGTTGCAGTTGTTGGTTGATTATTGCAGTTGTGATGTTGCTGAGTACTAAAGCTGGCGGTGTTGGGCTCAACCTCATTGGTGCTTCACGGTTAATTCTTTACGATATCGACTGGAACCCAGCCAATGATCTGCAGGTCTCTGCTGCTTACTTAATACATTTACAACTTTTTAGGTCGACTCCTCTGAGTCGACCTAATAAAGTGGGTCTCAAATGTCCGCCGCCCGTCCATCCGTCCTTCCATCCATACACAAAACGTTTCTTCGATTTCAATGAAATTTGGTATGTAGGTAGAGGTCGATGAGTGATGCATGACGGTATGCAGTATGACCCAATCCAAGGTCAAGGTCAAGGTCATGAGCCCTTGAAAGTTGGAAATTCAGCCATTTTCAAAGGCTATCTCCTCCTTCATTTATAATGGGGGCTGGCAAATGACCACGGATTCTTAAATTAGGGCACAATCCGTACAGCTTATCGGGGCCGGATTTTTATTTTTGTCCTAGTTTTTGTGTCACGTGACTTTTAAGTTGACAGTAAGTAGGAGTTGACCGCCAGTCCCGTACGGGCTAATTTATTACATTCAACATGTCCAAAACGTTAAGTCTGCCTTTGCTAATCACCATACTCACTGTTTCCAGTCCCAAGATTTCTTTGAGTTGTGCATTTTTCTCTCTTACTTGTCAGAGTAGACACCACATATCTATCTGATTGTACTCAGTTCTGTTCTGTTCAGTTTTACCTGATACTCCGCTATCAGTGGCCAAACGTCAGGCAGTTGCTGACATAAAATGTGTATAATTAGCCTTTCAGTTTTACTCAGAATCTTGTACCGGTTATAGGAGGCAAGTATTCTTGAAACGTTCTCCGTGCATTTCTGATGCCTGGACTAGAGAAACATGTGAAATAGAGGCCTGCACAGAGTAGACATTCTCTCCACAACCACCCTGCCCCGAGACGCTGCCACTATGTCCACCCTGCGCCCACCGCATGGATCCTGCCACTGTTGCACTCTCAAGATAACGCCAAAATCGATCTAACCTACCTGTGAATTTTGGAAAACTTGAATTCGCGTGTGTGTATAGAACTAACGTAGCAAACGAAGAGCATTGAACAGTTTCAGATTATTTTATCTCCACTCTATGGTGGACCACCCTGTCATGAACGAAGTGCACTGATGTAATCATGGTGTTCAGATATCCACAAGCTGTATAAGAAAACCTTGTCTATATCATTTTTGCAAACTTTATTGGTCCATTTCACCTTATTTTAAGTTTTTGCACCAATGCAGCGTTTCTTCCTTGCCGATTACCACTACAGCAGTTCACTATTTGTAATCACTTAGCATACAGCGACTGTATCTAATTATGCAGTTCTACCCAGTGATAAGGTGGCGCAGTGGCACAACGGGTAGAGCATTGGACTTGCAATCACCAGGTCGTGGGTTCAAATCCTACTCAGGGCAAAAGCTGCATAACAACCTTGGGCAAGTTGTTCACACCTGTGTGCCTGTCACCAAGCAGTATAACTAGGTACCGGCCAAGGGGCGGTGATGCTCTGCAGCTGGGAAGGTAACCGCAGTCCTGGCGGAAAGTAATGGCAGCCTACCACCGGGTGGATGACTTATAGTCCCCTGCGGGCTGACTGCCTGTACACCGGGATCAGCTCTGGTCCCAACGCCTCGGTAACGAGTATGGGAAGTATTTATTTCTACCAGTGATCCAGCTGCCCCCATGAGGTCCCCCGTCCCCACGCAGGCCTCTAATGCAGTGTGGAGTAGTACTTGCCATCGCATGTGGTCTGCAGGCAATGGCGCGAGTGTGGCGTGATGGTCAACGTCATCACACCTACGTCTACCGACTGCTCGCCACTGGCAGCATCGAAGAGAAGATCTTTCAGCGCCAGGTGAACAAACAGGGTCTGACAGGTGCAGTGGTGGATGCTAAGGTCGGAGACAATCAGATGCCGGCGTTCGATGCTGAACAGTTGCGTCGACTGTTCTGTCTTGATGAAAGAACTCTATGTGAGACTCACGACCTACTCGACTGTCACTGCATCACTGGCAACTCTAGTGTGAAGTCAGATCACGTGACCCGTGAAACCATTCGTGACTGTCAGCTAAATATCCATGGAGCTGCATATCACACTGCTGTAAGTCCATATGCTAGTGTTGTTGTATTTGATGTTATCATTGTCACTGCGAGGAGATCAGCTTCAGACACAGGCTCATGTGCTAAGAACCTGTGATTTTGGGCTCAGTCCAGCTTTCCGTCAGGGCTGAGAAGTCTGTGTTATTAGGTCGACTCCTCCGAGTCGACCTAATAAAGTGGGTCTCAAATGTCTGTCCGTCCGTCCACAGAAGTTTCTTTGATTTCAATGAAATTTGGTATGTAGGTAGAGGTCGATGAGCGATGCATGAAGGTATGCAGTATGACCCAATCCAAGGTCAAGGTCACGAGCCCTTGAAATTCGGAAATTCGGCCATTTTCGATGGCTATCTCCTCCCCCATTTATAACGGGGGCTGGCAGATGACCACGCATTCTTAAATTATGGCACAATACCTCAAGCTTATCGGTGCCGGATTTTTTATTTTTGTCCTAGTTTTTGTGTCACGTGACTTTGAAGTCGGCAGTAAGTAGGAGTCGACCGTCAGTCCCGTACCGGGCTAATTTATTTACTACTAGGTTTTTTAGCCGATCGTCGTAATGGTTCGGCTTATCCCGTGACTGGGTTGTCTTTTGTGTCTGTGTGTGTGTGACATTGGTATATTGTGGTTCAACACCTCAACGGCTCGAGTTGGTTCTTGATGTGAGAGCTACCACAGGTGACAGACAGCTGCTTTTATTAGATGGTGTCTGGATCCTCCCATGTAAAGGGACAACTGCCTCATAGATAACAACATAGAATAACCTATGCCAAGGATGCAAAAACAGCGACACAGGTAATGTAATCAGGTGGTTGTCACAAAGTCACATTTATCGCATTTGCAAACTGTCATGTCCATCTGTATTAGTCAACTTTGCAAACGTCGTGCCTCTGTTTGTGCAGAAAAACACTGGAATGGATGAACTGTTGGACTGGAAACACATTGCTGGACCTAGTCCCGACTTGTCCGTCGTGGTAAGAAAACGTACTAATTGACATTCTGTGCTGTTGCATACTTTGACGGCCTCGTGTGACATGTGTATGGAGCTGAGCCGTGATTAGGTCATGTGCTGTTTGTGTTGCTAGGACCCTGTGATGGCTGCGTCATGGCTGCCTCAAGTGACATTTGCAGTGTGGACAGAAAACAGCGTCGCGACTTGCTAACGTATATGACATTGATGTGGCTTGTCAGGCAACATACATACACCTACCACAAAGCCTTTGTTAGTCGTACATATGACATATTGTAATTCATTTACCGTCAGCTCCTAAGTCGAAATAGCCTTTACTAAAGGTTCAGTATTACTGTATCGACGTGATCGCCAGCTTCAGACCGTTTTCTGTAATTATGCTGTTTATTCTAGTGTTAGATGGTAAGTAACTGAGTTTCGTTATGTGCTAACAGTTGTGATACAAGAACATTGTTATATGGCAGTCTATGACTAGTCTGTATAACTAACGTACAGGTCTTAAATAATATGCTTCAAGTTTATTGTGAAAGCAGGCTGTGTATTTCAGTTGTCACTATAATCGGTCCAGTTGGAGGTCTGTTGATGTTGCCAATATCTACGTTTTGACGGCTGATAGCCACGTGAGCTGGACTACTGGAGTTTGCAAGTGTCAACATTTATTCTGTAACAGAGCCTGTGGGGATCAGTGATGTGCGGATCCTCGAATTTTCAGTCCGCATAAGTCCATCGATGCTGACCAAAGATCCGCGTCCACAGAAGTACTGCAATCTCCGTCTCCGATCCGCAGTCAGTCCACAGAGTAGCCTATGCAGTGCTACACATTGTTGGCTCAAAAAAATTCACTTTTTATTTGTGAATAACCTGATTAAAATTAACCGATGGTACAAGTACTGATTACTCATTGACCAACGAATTAACGGCATGTAACCGCTGGTAATTTGTTTCGCTAACACTGTTCATAATTTCTAAAGAGTAGCAGCACTGCAAACTACAAAAATGTTCATTAAGGAATGGGATCCGCATCAGTTTGCATCTGCAATTTTTTTCTGGAAACGGATCCGCTGTCAATCCACGGATCCAAAAATAGCTGCGGATTTACATCAGTCTGTGGATGGGTCCGCAGTTCGCACATCACTGGTGGGGATATGTGAAGCAGTGTTTTGATGTGCTCGCTATCCTTCGTGTGACCCAACTAACAATGCCAAAACACTGAAGGCAACTGAAGGTCAGTAGCTGTTGCGATTCCGAACAATTTAAGGCACAGTATTTTTGAGAAACAGACAGAACTGTTTAGCGTGAATGAAATTCGATATGATGCATTTGTGTATAACGTGCAGTCATAAACTGCCAGCACGCCCAGCAGTCTACCGCACGATCCTATCAATGATATAGTAACATTCTTGTACGTTAACAGTTCAGTGCTGTGTTAATTCATATGTATCGAGAAAAGATTCATTTGGTTGGTGTATCAATACAAGTTTATGAATTTTTAACTTGTAATTCGTATATAGTTTCTATACTTAATTAATTGGCACATGT
>Ga0209780_1000947_pt1 | contig 17756 bp, 9 predicted proteins | sample WorMetexBAHAMAS2_FD_187384 | JGI IMG/M metagenome (GOLD analysis project Ga0209780, IMG submission 187384) | Marine gutless worms symbiont microbial communities from Max Planck institute for Marine Microbiology, Germany - Inanidrilus exumae... | ecosystem: Host-associated > Annelida > Digestive...
CTAATAAAACACACGACATGAATAATAACCGCCACCTTTACTCTGAAACCCGGTAATGTGATATTTGTTCAGCAAGATCTGGCAGCTTAATCATATGTTCCAGTACTTTTTGTTGTCAGCAGCGTTTTTCTGGCTCAACATGCACCATAATCGATTTCGGCCGCATTTGACGTCACCATAGACCTCAGTAAGACAGTGATGGATCGAGAGCTAGGCGACTGGGGCAGCTGTCCAGGGCACCAAGGGAGGGGGCACCAAAGACAGGAAAGCAAAAAATAACTGGAAACTGTCGTCCGATGGTCCATCACTCAGGGGGCACAGTCTGAAAATCTTGCCCATAGCACCAGAAACCATAAATCCACTTTTGCAGTAAGCTCGCTTATAATGCTTCTCCTGACCCTTGGCTGGTTTTCTTAATAGTAAGGAGTCATCTGACAGAGGTAAAGAGGGAAGTGGAAGAGTTAGTGAAAGGGGAGGAGACTCAGCACCTACTTTAACCACTGAGGATGAAAGAAAGACAGTCAGAACGTCAAAAGTACAGTGAGTACCTCGAACGTTGACATCAATGGTGACATTGCTTGTGCCGGCGATGTTAGTCGCCGTGCAAATGTACTGGCCACTTTCACTGCCTGTGACGCTCGCAAACTCCAGAACACCAAAGTCCAGCTCGCGTGTCGTCGCGGTGAATGGCCTGCCATCCACTCTGATTCACACACAGCAACAAACTGCTGCAGACAATAACGAAGTACAAACAATCGCCGCAAAGCCACAAATTATCATCGATGTCACCAACATCATCATCTGTACATTTATAGTGCTCTTATCATACTTCTAATACAGGAACTGCACACGTTCAAAGTCAGCTTCAAATTGACCAACAAAAAATTGTCAGCAGACATTAAAAGCGAAACTAAAAAGTTTTTTCAGAGCTCATCAAAAGTCCAGAAGGTCATTTTCCACATACATGCGTTCAGAGTGTGCAGTCATGCCACGGAACCACCATGAATAAATACACAAGCATGACAGGACAGGCCTAAATAACTTTTATAAAGTATGGTGTGATGTAGTGACAGCTCCTCATGGAACAAATGATTATGAAACACTTAATCTAACCAGCATCACTAGAAAAAGATGACTATGCATAATCCGATAGGTAAATGGTAATATAACCGTTTCCAGCTGACGGCTGGTGGTGGAATTCCTTTGGTAATGATGCACTGGAAAACAGCACTTCCACCAGCGTCAATGGTCACTGAATCGTCGGGCCAGAGCTGAATGACAGGAGCCTCTTGTCCTTATTGTGACAACATAACATATATCAATGCCGTCAACACACTGAATATTCATAACACATACTACCAAACCACAGAAAACATTCTTGAAAGACTCACCAGTCAGAGTCAGTACTTTTCATTACAGTGAAATGGTATTTCTAAAACTTAATAATTAGCCCCATACGGGACTGACGGTCGACTCCTACTTACTGCCAACGTCAAAGTCACGTAACACAAAAACTAGGATAAAAATCAAAATTCCGGCCGGACAAGTTTTAGGTATTTCCCCCTAGTTTAAGAATCCGTGGTCATTTGCCAGCCCCCATTATAAATGGGGGAGGAGATAGCCCTTGAAAATGGTCGAATTTCCGACTTTCATGGGCTCGTGACTTTGACCTTGACCTCGGATCGCGTCATACTGCATACCGTCATGCATTACTCGTCGACCTCTACCTACATACCAAATTTCATTGAAATCGAAGAAACTTTTTGTGGACGGACGGACGTATGGACGGACGGACATTTGAGACCCACTGTTATTAGGTCGACTCGGAGGAGTCGACCTAAAAATACGTACCAGCATGAAGACAAAATGCCACTATATGTCACAATGCCACGCAAAACAGAATTTTTAATTAGGCATATTTAAAATATGTTTTAGTGTGTGCTTTATAAATTGCAGCATGCTGTCATTAACTATTGAATGATCCTTTTTGCTGCATACACCGCAGCAGAGACTCCTAACGTTGTTTAATGGGGTGAAAAAGTCCCAAGATTGCCCCTTCCTACAGTTGGATCTCGATCCCTATCTAATACATTGTTCCTTGGGCCCACATCAGTCAGCTCCAAACGGCATCTCCATCAGTTCAGCCGTTTTTACCGGCAGCATTGCGCGCAGTGCATAGCACTGGTATTTCGCTTACTCAGGGAGCGATTTTGAGGTTTTTCGCCCCACAGGGGCGACACGTTGCACCGATTGGGGTAAAACTTGGCGTGGAGGAGTCGACATATATTTTCCTATCCCTCTCCTTCGGACCTTCCCCTCCCTTTCCTTTCCTTTTCCTTTTCCTTTTCCACGTATGTTGCCAGTCATACAATGTCTTCGTGGTTTTTTAGTTGCACAGTACGTCAGTGTGACCAGCACAGAGACAGACACACAGACCACGCTACGTGTGACATCTATAGCAACAGGCCACATCTTATGCACTGCATATATGTGAAGCAGTCTAATAAACAATAATAACAAATGATAATGATGTTTATTTATACACTAATAAATTGTAATAGTATTGAAAATATCAAAATAGACCATTTTTGAAACTCACTTTCAACTTCGATCACTACTGAAGCATGCGACTGGCCAGCAGAATTCTCCACTTCACACAGATATAAGCCTCTGTCTTCCAGTTTTGCATCAGTTATGTACAAACTGCTGCCTTCAAACTGACAACAAAGCTATGATCAATGCATCACAATGTATGTCAATCACCAAAAGTCACGAGGATAGAACTGGGCAATCAGTTTTAGTTGGTTATATGACACATTAGTGGGACCTGGTTTCGTGGCCGAGTGGTTAACGCACTCGGCCGCCATGTGCAGTAGAGTGTGACGCGCTCAGTGGCCAACCAGTTTTAGTTGGTTATATGACATATGAGTAGCTTCTAAAGCAAATATTAAGACAAATAACAGAATTTGACGGTTTACTCCAACAAAACAACTTTCAGTATATGATACGTATTCGATCTATTCACGGAATACCTGCTTACCCGCTGATTTGGCCCGAGCTCTGATCGTACTTTGGACCAGCGAACAGTCGGAGCTGGTGATCCGGTGACTTCACACTGAATGATGACATCAGAGCCTTGTTTAATTGTCTGATGCTGCGGCTCAATGGATGCTGTTGGCGGCTCATCTGAAAACACAAAAACACATTTTTGCATCAGCAACAAGGCATCTGGATAACCACAGACCTGCTTCATAATCTGTAAAATAAATAAATCTGCAAGTCTTGGACACCCTTACTAGCAGAATTCAGGTCAAATGGCAATATTTTCTGTTAGACTAAAAAAGAAAATAAAAATTAATTCGAGCTTAATGAAACAAATTACAGTGCATGCACTTTTGTATTTTACTGGTTTCTACATCATAGATCCACCATAAAGAGAAGCTCAAGACCAAGCCAGTCCATACTTACCATGTTGTTCGACATCAGTTGATACAAGAAGTGTCGTGTATGCCACTCTGCTATGTCCATTGACCAGATAAATGGTGCAGATGTAGCGGCCTTCGTACGTCGGCTTACACTCTGGTATAACTAGCTGACCATTCGACTGATAGGCTCCTGTGCACAAGGCGGGAACATATTACAGCTTTTCCTAAATTCTAATACGTATAGCTTATCATTCTGTAATGCAGTGTTACATAACTTACCTTGACAATGTGCAAAATGGAGTAACACACTGCTTCACCCTCGGTTTTACATATTTATTAAAACAACAGTGGGTTCAACAAATCTGTCTGTTTATTAAGAACTGTCCTACTTATGAAATGTATTTTTCCTCACAAATTTTTATGAACCTTTATTTTGTTTGCCACTAAAGCCGAGGACGTTTTTATGCGTCACCAGGTATAGGTGAGCAGGATGTTTTGTGTCACTAAGTTTAACTGCTTTTTAGTACAACAGAACGAAATCATTTGCATATTTAGCTACTTGGTGCGCAACTAAATGTCAAATATAGATACGTCGGCTGTATACCAGGCGGTAATTGTCCGTGTTCACGCTGCCAGTCAATCCTGTCGACGTCAGCGACGTTACCGCTGGCTCTGCAGCCGAGCGTCGCATCACTGCCAGGCATCACCTCCAGCTCAGGCTCGTGCACAATCACCTCGAACTCCTCCTCCTCCTCTGCACAAGTAGATTACTTACTGATCACACAAGCAGTGTCTGGGAACACAGCAGACAAATATAAGTCGAGATACACATTCGATAGGTAGTTTCTGGCAACAAAAAACAAGTGTATCTAACACAAACTGAATGGCTGTATTGCGTGGAATGCCCACATTACAGTATTCGGCTCGAAGCGCTCGGCTATGTGTGCACAAGCTGTTTACTTTCCGCATTCGACGAGGCCTAGTGTCACGTGACTCAATAGTCGACGGTAATTGGCTGCCTGCGACTGAGTGATGTCAGCGTTATCTGTTGTGTTGTCGACGCGCGTCGGACACTTGTGTACAGAGTGTACAGACCAGGGGAATGACTTTGAATCAATTCCAAGAAAGTAATTAAGGAAGTAAATGAAGAAAGTATGTAAGGAAGTTAAGTAAGCAAACAAACCATTTATATAGCGACGAAATCAACAAATGAATCAGGACGCTCGGAGCCCGTACGACGCAAATGAGATGAGCATCTCGCCTCCACTCCCGTGAGGAGTATGCCACCGTTTACCATTACCTAACCTGCAAGCGACCGGCCTGCTAAACGTGGTAATTAATTACGTGGCTACTGACCGGATCTGACAGTCACTGTTGCTGTTTGCTGATCGGAGCCGACCGCGTTCGACGCTCTGCACAAATACTCGCCTCCGTGGTCCGCCGAGGCCGCACGGAACCTCAGCAGTCCGTTGTCCATGACGGCGTCCACTGGCATCAACTGACCACGGCCTCGTGTCCACTCAATCCTCGGTGGCGGGTAGCCGGTTGCGTAGCAGTAGAACTGGACAGGGCTGCCAACGTCAACGACGGCGCTTTGTGGTTCCACGCGAACTGAAGGAGGCTGATGATTACCAGCTGCACGAGTCCACAAACAACGATTTGCAGTTCCTGGCAATCAGGCGTGTCGTTGTGTAACAAAATTCAACTAGTAGAAAGTGACAGATAACTACCATAGCCGTATTCTGTACTCATGACAGGCTAGCCCAGGTGCCTGTAAGGTCTCCTTATGGTAACCCTTAAAGACCGCCGGAGTGGGAATTTTTTTACACATGGCTGGATGCTCTTCTTCTCTGCAGTATATTTGACACTGTTGGCTGGGAGACGAGCATGTAAAATGCCTGTATCCTCCTGACCTTTTCCACAAAGATTCTCTTCCACAACAAGTGGAGAAATAAAACCGAGGGGGGACCGTCGACGTTCACATAGAAAATGGACGTTAAAAAGGAAGTAGGTAGGCTGGGTGTGAAATCAACGCTGTTGAATACTGAATGGTGTAGGTGACACGGTGACCTTTGGAGTAGGTCAGTGTGTACTCAGAAGCTGACAAACAGGTAGTTCAGACGACCAATGGCTACAAACGACAATTATTAAAAAAATATAAAATAATAAAAAAAACTTTATAAAAATGATAAGCATTAAGAAATCCGTTGTCGCTTCATACTATTATTGCTATGGCAACTTATTACTAAACTGCTAAGCAAGCGTAGCGTCAAAAACGATAACTAACAGCCAATTTCGAGTACAGCTTCGTCAGTGGCGATGCTGTAGTAGTTTGATCCGGTGCATCGATAAGTCCCTGCATCTGACGGTTGAACACTGCAAAACTGAAGCGTGCCTTCACCATCATCGGTCACGTGAGACGAAAACCGGCGTCCATTGCTTCTCGACCAAGCCAGAGTGTACGCATACTACACCAGCAACCAGCTGCCGGTAAACGTCTTATACCTGGTTTATCGTTATTTTCGTAATTTATCATGCACAATCTGTATATCAAACGTCACACGCGCAGCGTTATCCATTCCAAAGATAGGACGAGGATGAAAATTAAGTACTGCACATTCCGGGAACAGTCACGGGAGTCTGCGGGCGGAGCCCCTAGTTGGTCCAGGGTCCAGGGGCAATGCCCCTGTCAGGGGGCGAAGCCCACTAAAACTGAAATGTTTAGCATAAAAGCCACTCACATGACCCTGACCACACCCTCTTTTGGGTGGTTCAACGTAAATGCTAAATACGAAGACTCACCTTCGTAAAAGACGTGGACGACACAAAATTTACAAATAGGGATGGTATGGCGTGGTTAGTTAACATGGTTAGGTCATCCTGTCTTGTACCGTTTCCGAGATCTGGCGAGTTACTAACAGAAAATTGCATTTTTCTCTCCCACATGTACATGTATTTGTTGCCCTATTTTGGGAACCAAGACCTTTCACTAAAACGTTTGGTGTCAAAAGTCAAGTGTACTGTTTTTTTCTGACTCACACTGTACTTTAAACCATTTCTGCCCAAAGTTCGAAAATGGGACAGTGACTAAAGGATTCGATATCAAGTAGGTTGGCTAACCGATCATTTTTAGTTTTTGACTTTTAAGCACACTGGCACTCAACCCTGAGCGCCAGAGTGCCTGAAAGTAAAAAAACTGAAAGTGGTCAGTTAGCCATCCTGACATCAAATCCGTGAATTAGTGTAGCTATTTGGGAATATAGAGCTAAAATGGTTTAACTGACGTAGTTTATTTGTACAGCAGGTCAGTTAAATGAAGAGTGTCGTCGACTACTCACGTTACTGTGTCCAGTACAGCGGAACGTGACGCTGCTGCCAACTGGAACAGTTTGACGCTTTGGCCGACGAACAGTTACCTCCAGCAACCGCTCAGCTTCAACAGACATACACATAGTTACGAGTGAAACGCTAGCTTGAGTTCTTATGGCCTTCGCATGCAGGCTTGTTTCACCCCCTCATCTCCAACTAGGACATCGCTCGTAGCGCAATTTGTAATCTCGAGAATCGTCATTTTTCGAGAATCTCGCGATCTTTCTCAATCTTTTCAGTGCTTTAAATAAGACAGCCATCGCAAACCCCTATCGCCAAATGCTGATAGATGCACATAGATTGAGCGCTGTTGTTTATGTTTGTGTTAAATACTAAATAGGCAACATACGGTAATTTAAATCCACACCAATCTTTATTTATACAGGCCAGTATATAAACGCACACAACATAATCTTACAATGATGTTGATTGCTACATACTATATGTTCATTTAAACAATGGCACTCAATCTATGTGCGTCTATCAGCATTCGGCAGTAAGGGTCTATGGCGGCTGTCTTGTTTAAAGCAGTAGTAGTTTATTCAGCAACAAAGCAGTGAAAAGATCAAGAAAAATAGCGAGATTCTTGTAAAAAATTGACGATTCTTGAGATTACAAATTGCGCTACAAGCGATACCCTAGTTACAGTTGCCGCTACATCTATATCTATATATATATAAGAACACAAGTGTAATGCAGGCGTGGCCTGGGCGTGGCCATGGCTCCTTCGCTCTCCAGTCCCAGTGCACAGTACCCGGCTAACTCAGGGGTTACTGGACCAAACTCACCAAATTTTTATCAGATGTAAAAGGATCATCACCGCTGTAAACGCATGCATCCTTGTTGCGATCTTCCCGTTCGTTGTGGAACGCCAGCCACAGAATGGGTTAGGGTATGCTAATTTTCATCAGTCGGTTACCACAGCAACGTCTCTTTAGCGATTGCGAAAAGAAGTTTGGATTGATCATTCCCATCCACATACATGTATGTACTTATCCTTAAAATTAGTGAAGATTATCCAGTACATTCTAAGATAATTGGTCTCCAAGGGACCGGAAAAAAATGACAGGGCCCGTTTGGCATGATTGACACAGCAGGTTAGGCGCTAGCATGCTGTCTTGGGGCTTATGAGTGGGCGGAGACATGGTGACAGCCACGGGCGCAAGCTGTTGTGACCCTTTAGGCGCGGATTGCGGGCTGACTGCGCTTCTAGTTGCTTAAGATGGTAGAAATGCGTGAAAAACGCTTGCTACCAGAGACGATGAGCTCGGCCTCTGCTTGTCGGCGGTCGTAGTCGGTCGTCACGAGGCAGATGTAGCGTCCTTCGTCAGTGCTGTTCACATGACGCATGATGAGCCGGTCAGCACGGACCACGGCGCGCTCAGGTAGTGCCCGTCCGTCCGCTCTCATCCAGCGCACCTGCGCCTCGTCGCGTCCGTTGCCGTTGACAACACACCGGAATATGACGTCACCACCGACCGCTGTTTTGTATCGCTCTGGGTCAATGTGTAAGCGCAGCCGACCGACACCTTTACATCACAACGTCGCAGTATGCTGTCATATGTTGCACTATAGTAATAACCGAGTGCCCAAACGACACCTTTTTAATAACTCCGTAAAAAAATTAGACAATTAGGGCTGTTTGTGTGTTTGTCTGTCTGTCTGTCTGTCCGCTAATATATCTTAAAAACCACACATGTAAATTTCACCAAATTTTCTGTTATCTGTGGCTTGGTCCTCTTCCCACGGCAATGCAATATGTTACGTATTTCCGGTTTTGTAGATGACGACGTTTTCACATAATAGACTGAAGGGCCAGAATCAAAGATGTTTCGTCCAATTCGCCAGGTGGCACACCGGCGGCGAAGTCTACTGTCTTCAAGTGTATTTTGTTGATAGTAAATAGAATTCTAAGGAAATCTGGCAAAAGCGATTATGAATTATCGACCGCATCTGACTGATCTGAGAAATATCCTCATATTACCTTGTGAAATGCAGAACTCATTCATCTGATTGAAGTTACATCGTTTCCCTGTTACATGTTTCCCAGTGAAGCGGACATTATGCACCAGCAAGGCATCAACTGTACTACGGGATAAAAAGATTTCAGTTTTAGTCTTCAGAACAACATGCACCATCAGTTATCTGCAAAATTATGATTGTCAAACCCTTACCTGCCTTTATCGTCAAGTAATATTCCTTCTACCATTGGTTAACGCATGATACAATATTATGCATTCCATGGCAGCATCAAATGCCATGCATTATAAAATGGCTACATCACAATGATAACATTTGTAAAAAGCTTCATTATACCAGTAATCTTTCATTTGTTTGTTAGTACCTCATATAACTTACATACCGTTATTACGAGTGCACTTTTCTCCCGGAATGGTAGGATCGCCGGTGTAACCAGGTGTACACCTACACAAGCAGACGTGATATACACTGAATGCCAGTGTGCAGCGTAGGCTAAAAAAAGCCGAAAGGCAGCAGTTTAGTTTAGTAAATTAGTACACGGAACCAAAACAATTAGGTAGCAATATGAGCGTTCAGAAGGCAAATGTTGCCTGCATTGAAATTATTTAAGCATGAAGAAGGCAAGTTGTGTCAGCTGCATAAAGACGACGGTTCACGAAACGACACAGCAAAAGTAGAAAAGTAGAAAGTAGTGTATACAGATAAGACAGTGGACATGATGAAAAGTAGAGGACGAAGAACAGAGCCGTGGGCAAAGTGCATCAAGAGGGGTATAAAGAAAATGCAAAAAATGTAGGTCTACAGTGCAAATCAACGATGACCACACAACTGTTCTTCGACCGTCGTTAATGAAGCTAGGAATGGTTTGACAGCCGACTTACTGGTCGCACGTTCTGCCCGTGTATCCCACTTGACACTGATCGCATGTTGGTCGTCCATCATGGTCAAGGAAACACGTCACAGAAAACCTGCATCCGAAACATCACATCATTTTCAGATCACATAATGTTATAGCAGTAAACACGACAAGAGGCTCAGCTATAGCGGAAAGACCCGCGCGACGCTCTGTCTCAGTTGAAATGTTGTCCGATTGTTGTACTAATAATACAAACAGATCGCGTGTCAGCCTGCGCAGCACTTTCAGCAACTGCCACGTTTTATTTGGCTACCTGCATAGTTTTGTACACGCATCATTGCAGTAGGCTTAACTATCGCACAGCGAGCATGCGATGCTCCATGTCACATACACGCAACGCTAAAGTAAGCCGTATGTGTGATAAACAGACTTCCACGACAACCAACCTTGTTGATGACCTTACGTATTCTTCCGCCAGCACACCGTCGTGCTCGCGGACCACCATGGTGGATGGACACAAATTTTCGGCGGTAAAGCCGGAGACTTATCAACCGGACGAAAAACTCAATTTTTACCTATTTGGCTTCCCTGTTGCGGTGATCTCATAGGAATTTCGACGAGATCTTTGACATCACAAAACTGGGCGTTGTTTGCATTATCCTACGTTTAGCCGTTTTGGTACAACTATAACTTGTGACAACAGACAGACAGACAGACACGCGGTGACAGCAAATACCGTGCTAGTATAGCCTCGCACGGTAAAATTGAGAAGTGTCAGAATGTTGGAGTACAGTCAACAGTAAACACAAGTCTATAGTATAACAATATGCTGCATAACACCGCAAGTGCACGGTAAAAGGAAATTACTGCACTTGCAAAACCAGCTTAGGAACTGCAATGCTAATATACGACAATATTACCAGTGTAATTAACTCACTGGTTGCTAGGTGTGCCAAGCGGGCACTCGCATCTCCTGCAGTCATATTCAGTCCCTTGAAGTGCGTCGCCATAGTAACCAGGTGCACATCGTTCACACCTGTTTCCTTCTGTGTTGTGACGACAGTCCTGCAATCACACAGTGTGTCAGTGTGTGCGTGTTAATATATAGCAGATGTGCAGTTATACATAATGTAGACAATATACATGTATGTCACAACTGTATTTTGTGTGCAGGTAGCATATATCAAGTGCTAGCCTGGGATGACAGACCCCCTAATGGGCGTGGTCAGGGTCACGTGACCCGTTTTTGCCCCCAATCATATCTGTGGAATCGGTGAAGCTAGGCACTTGAAAATATGCTTATGTAAATTATTTATTAAAAAATATAAAAAAATCTTGAATGATACACAGGAGTACTAGTGCATGCATGATATAATACCCGGAAATGGGATGTGTTCAGAGTCACGTGACCTCTTTAAATTTTGGAAAATAAGTGATAATATCTCGGAAACTGTGCAAGATAGAGACATAGTAGCAATGCATGACTAATAGGAAATAGTATGTGACCTATCGAATGGCACCAGTGTTATCGCCGTTGAATAACCTTGAAAATCACTTTTTGCTGTTTTAAATCCTTCTAGCTCCCATACCTGGTGAAATATAGCACGAATTTACTAACATAGCGTCGCACGATCTTTCTGCTGCAGCTGAGCTTCTTGTTTTATTTATTTTGTGTCTTTCAGATTTCAAACTACATCTGGCCAGAATATTTGACGTTGGTGCCAAACTAAGTAAAACAGTCACATCGGCGCCAATACGGAGAATCTAATAATAAAAATATTCACGTTATTACTGGTCCGCCTACACATAGTGTAGCGGGGCCAGTATAGGAAGCAGCACGCGAGGGCGGGCCAGTAGTGTTACGTCCCGTTAAGGCGACACCTTGTTTTAATCAACGACGCACAGCAACAAAACAATACGTAACTCTCAGATGCAGAGCAAATCTGGTAAGACAGTCAAGCAGTATTGACGTACAGTGCAGTGTCCGGTCTGTGGATCACAGGACGTGGCATGACCGTTGCAGCTGCAGCCGACACATCGTCCAAGCGGTAAAGATGCATCAGGAACTCGTGAGTAGCCAGCTGCACATTGCTGTACAACGTTACAACAACAACATAGTGCAACAAATAAACGACCTCCTGACAACAGCTCACTCATATACAAGCCAAAATGAAAAACACAACACTTTAGAAAGTAAGTAAGTAAGTAAGTAAGTAAGTAAGATGCTCCTAACTAAGACATCACAAAGCGCCACGGTCCCAAACACCAAACAGATGGATCTTCAGCAACCGTTTACACTGTCCGAGACTGTCAAACAGCCATAGATGAATTGGCAGCATGTTTCACAAACGTGGTCCAGAAACAGTATCATGAGATCGACAGGTTGGATATCACTGAAGATAGTAAGAAAACTGCAGAGTTCAAGAAAATGTTGGGTTTGGTGAACTACAGTTAATGGGTATGGAGCATCCAGATGACAATGACTGGACTAAGCAGTGTACTGTGACAGAAGTGGTATAAGAGATGTGGTTGTGTTGTTCAAGGAAGACATAACTGGATGGCGTCAGTAGAACCCAAATAAACCTTCTAGGACGAGGTCCAACATACAACAAAATCGGCAAGAGCACTGGAGGAGTGTTTCTCTAACCAGTCAGGAAGTCAAAGGGAGAGGGGCTGCCAACATATCAGTTGTTTATTCTCGGTGTTTTCAATGACCTCTGGAGTAACAGAAAATCTACAGTTTGCATTTTAATGACTTTAGTAATGTGACAAACAAAAATGGCCTCAGGTGGCCTGCTTCCTTAAGCAAGGGCTTAAGTTGAGAAAACTGATCAAATCAGTCTATGACTGGCCCAACATAAAAGGATGCAAAAGGAGAAGGCGGGTCTATGGGATAACTTTGAAACTGGCTCCTATATGCTTTGTGTGAAATGTGAATGTGTTCTCATTAATTTCTGAGCAGCTCACCTCACAAGAGAGGCCGAGATATCCTTGAGGACAGGAGCACAGTTCAACGCTGGTGGCCAGTGAGCGGCTGGTTGGCTGAGGCAATGCGGTGTCCATTGACACAGCTCGCAGTACGGCAGTTGACATGTCGGCGTAATACGTCGCGCGGATCAGGATCGCGTCTACTGAAGTAAGCGCTTTCATGAAGGTCTCTCGTGTTGGCCGTGTACCGTCCGACTGCATGAACGACTCCTGAACACCAGCAACATTATACGACACTGGGCAAGGCAATTCTACCAGACAATAGTACATCTACAGCGTTAATGCACAATAGCATTTGTTTTCTTAATGAGCATAGGGCGTCTTCATGACAGTGCAACAACAGCTGATAAGACAAATTTTCAAATACAGAAGTTTTGAAACGCAGTTGGGTAAATGATACATAATTTTACAAGCAAATTGCAGGAAAGAACATAACATTTGCTGGTCAAGTTCTAAGAGGAAGCAGTTGGACAAACATGTAGTTAAAATAGGAAGAAAATTGTCACAAAAAAAGAACAGCGTAGACCAAAGAGAACGTGGTTGGATGACGTAAAGCAATAGACAAGTGATGATCAATATTATAAGATAAAAAACGAATATCGTGACATGTGGAGGAATAATACACATCAACCTTCTACACCAGAAGACGACACATGATGATCAGTGTTTATTCTACTCATGTTGACTTTGGGGATTTTTGACAGATTGTGGGAAGCCTTGTGAGGAGAATATAACGTATATCCTCCCATCTGACAAAGGGGCTGATGGAGCATCGTCATCTCTCTCAGCGGGGTTCAGGGCAGAAACCAAGCCGAAAACCGCTTTGGAGTTTACTGACCTTGAAATATGTCCTCTAGGCCCTGGAAATAGCGTTCAACTGCTTTTGGGATAAATATAAACAGATATACACTGTGTCTCAAAAAAACGTCCCACCTTTAAACTGTCTCTAACTTTGTCAAATCTTAATCGATTTTCAAAATTTTTGCACTGCTGGAAAGCGTATGAAATTTGCTACAAAAGCCACATGACAATACCCACCTTACCCTAGGCATGTTGCTACACTACCTTGGGAAATTAAACATTAAAATTTTCTGCAGATATTCAGCATATACGGACGAAAGTGCAAACAAATTGCATTTTGAGTGCACCGATTTTAATTCCTCTATGCGTGTAACTGTATGATGAGTGTATTAATGTATTTATTGTTTAGCGTATTTACAGAATATTTGAAATATTTAAGCATACGAAGGCATAGCTAGTTTCTTCTATAAAATGTGGGTGGCTCTGACAAGAGCCGGTTGTTGTGTGTTAGCATTTGGTAGCTCTGAAAAGAGCCGGTTGGTTACAGCGTCAGCGAGTGCTCGAAGTGATGTCCCTTTGCTTTGTAAAGTAAAAGAATAGCGATTAGCGATAAGAAAAAAATTATTCGCAATCAATTAGAGGCGATCAAAAATGCAATTTGTTTGCGTTTTCTTTCATATCTGCAGAAAATTTCAATGTTTAATTTCCCAAGGTAGTGCAGCAACATGCCTAAGGTAAGGTGGGTAATGTCATATGGTTTTTATAGCAAATTTCATACGCTTTCCAGCAGTGCAAAAATTTTGAAAATCGATTAAGATATGACAAAGTGTAGAACTACTATATAGTCACACAAACATCGACGAGTTGCAATCAATGGCACTTGTGTTTTCTCATGTCTGCAGTGTACTGTATAGTGAACATCCCTAAGTTGAATTCCCAAGCTTTTGAAAAAAAGCATTCGTTTGGAAATAAAATTTCCCCCAAAGATGCCTGGACTAATCAATGCGTGATGATAATGATGACAACAGCAACAGTAATAACTGTAACTAGTACTATAACTGCTAGTTCGATGATAATGATGAGTGAAGCAAGCGCTAGAAGACAAGTGCTAGGACAAAGCAATAAGAACTAGAAGGGCGTTCAGTAAAGCACATACCTCCCCCACAGACCTTGACCGTCCAAGATTTAATCGCCTCGTCTCCTGTGGCCAGGGGTATGACTGACGAAGTTTGGTGACAATCGGACTTGAATTGGCGCAAGGAAGTTCTTCACAAACATATACGCCTATATGTCTACCTACATAACGCCGCCAGCGAAAACATAACCTCCCATCACCTTCTGTGGGTCAGGTAATTAGACAATAGACCTATTTCTGCACTTACAACTGAAAATCAACATTACCTCCGATAGTAAGATTTGGTAGCTGTTCACTTGCTCAGCAGCTGGTTGAGGATACAGGAACATGTAGAACCGGTTCTCGTCATTGCTCTGCAGCCAGTTTCATAAAGCAACACACTGGACTGAAAAACTGAAAATTAAACCATGTTCATCAGAAATATTCACAGCAGTCGAATAACTATGAAAGATCGTATAACTCCATAGACAGAACAATTAAAAATCTGCTGCTTTATTTAATTTTAATCATAATAAGTCTTGCTGTTCCGCAGAGAGAAAAAAATCAGACGATTAACTAAAATTACTATCATGATGTCAGTATCATCTTCATCATAGCTTGAGAGGTACGCAAGGTGCATATTTTATATCTGAACATACGTGCGCACCTTTAACGTAACTTATTTCCGTACGTTAAAGGTACGCTGTACAATATGATAATTTAAACCACAGAACACAACTGTTGTGTTAAAATTTCGCAGTGGCTGTGATGACTGACAAAAGCGTGCGGCATTTAACAGTACATTGTTGTTAATTCTTTAATATTAGTATTGCAGTACACGCTACGCTTGATGTGACTACGCATACCGTCTGATGACTAATATGTATGCACATATTATTACTGGCCCGCCTATACATACTGTAGGGCGGCCAGACGAGTAACAATCGCTGGCGTCTGTCGTCGTCTGTCGTCGACTGTCGTCGTCTGCAACACCGGCGCATGTGCAACGTAACTTACCAGGGGGCAGCACGCGACGGCGGGCCAGTAGCGTTACGTCCCGTTAGGGCGACACCTTTTTTATAATGTACATATATGGTAAGTACGTGTAATTTATATGATGTGTGCATGAGCATCGAGCTTTCATCTTAAACACTGCCATCATCAACATTATTAGCACACTTAAAAACAGACCGATATGTACACGAAGATAGTCAATACTAACGATAAGCTCAACGTCTGCGTCGAAGTATGACTGAGCTCGATCTGACAACAGAGTGTACTGCAGCTCGAAGCTAAGCATGCCACTGTATGATGCCACCTTCAGTAACAAAACATCCACGATCAGGCACTCCCTCTGTCGTGCCACAAATACTGTCACAGTCAGCAGTAGATGTCCTACATACATGGCTTACAATGTTATGATAAACACAGCGCCGGTGCCAGGTTTTTACTAATGTTGGGGCACCAATGGTGGGAAGGGGCACATGGCAAGCACAGGAGTGCGAGTCTATCACGGGAGCCCCCAGCGGGGTTCAGGGGCAGAGCCCCTGATCGAAGCATCAAGAGGCAAAGCCCTGCTTAAGCTAAAAGCTTTTGAGCATTTGGACCTCTAAAGGAGATGGCAAATTTGCCAACTTCTCTGTATTTTGCAATCATTTTGTAATAAAACAGCACAAATCATTGCAAAAAACCTTCAACCAGTTTACAGTTTAATGCATAGTGACATGTCAACTGACATAACTAAAACTGCCGAAATCAATTTGCCTTCGATGGCCTGTAAAAAGTCAAAAAATTAGCTGACAGCTATTTCGTGGCAGTAATCTTCAATATTTACACATGTAGCTTTCACTTATGCAACATTCCTTACCCCAGCTTGCTTGAACTCGTACGTTTATATTTCTTCTTACCAGTTCACTATGGGCTCAAAAGCTGGTTGTGTGTACAGTAGCGCCGTCGTTTCTTGCAGTATAACTTCACGGATCCTGGTTGGGGGGGAGCAAAATTTCCTACAGGGGGACCGTGCTCCCTGGCTCCACCGCTGGCGCCAGATAAACATGATGATTACATTATAATCATTCGCCCGAAGACATTATAATACTGCAAAACTGATTACTGGTAAACTGATTCTTAATAGTTAGCACACATAACATACTATTTAACTTTTTTACTCGGTGCAGAAAATGTGTTACTTTGAAATTTATACGCACAATATTTCTAAATACAAGCCAAAGTTAGAAAGTGTAAAATGATTAATTACTAATAAAACTAAATACTATTTCAACGGCTGCAGTGGGTGACCGTCTTTCACTTGAACTGGAATTTTTAAACTAGATTTTAAAATGAAACTTGGGTTAAAGCCTAATTAATATACAAAAGTAAAGTGGCAATGCAGTTTAAGTTTAAACTCAGTTTAAAACCGAAGTAAGTCTAAGCTCTGGCTTAAAACCGGACTTTGGAGTCTAGTTAAAACTCTGGTTTAAAACTTTGAAATTTAAGCAAAAGACAAGGTCACCTACTACAGCTGTAATTGGTGGATCGTCTTTGTATCTTTAGTCTTTTGTAAATGAAAAAATTATAACCTGATTCCCTGTGAATCTGCTGGGAAGTTGCCAGAAGAGGCTTTCGCGTTCTCTCTGAACGACAGAGAAACGATCGAATCTGATCTCTTTTGACGCCACATCGGCCGTCACGCCCTCCGTTATCTGTTCGCTGAGACGTCGAGTCGTAAGCTGGAAACCATGGTCGCCGGAGTAGTTCGGCTCCAGCTAAATGAACCACACGGAGATTGCAGTACTCATTTCATTTCTTCTTACCTTGCTGAGAAGGACACCTCAACCAGCCTTAAAGCTGCTCTAGTGTGAGTCCATGATGCTTGGGTCCCATGCACTTACAGACCAATCTGACTCATGACTGCTGAGCTAGCTCCAGTATTGCGTGTTTTAAGCGTAACCTAAAGACTGCACTGTTTAACGTAGCCTATCCGGTCTAGTCCGAGTAGTCCCAGTCCCAGCGCCTCTGATTCGATCGCGATATACGGCGCTATATAAATCTGCGTTTGATTTGATTTGATTTGTTACCTCTAGTCCGGGAAGTCTATTCCATGTTAGCCAGTTACATGTTGCGGCTGCGACAAATTTGAAATTTCACCGATAAATTACGCCTTATATGTCTCGGACGACGTGGCTTCTCTGGATACCTCCTCAGGCGACCAGGACTTCTACCT
>Ga0209780_1000948_pt1 | contig 17742 bp, 16 predicted proteins | sample WorMetexBAHAMAS2_FD_187384 | JGI IMG/M metagenome (GOLD analysis project Ga0209780, IMG submission 187384) | Marine gutless worms symbiont microbial communities from Max Planck institute for Marine Microbiology, Germany - Inanidrilus exumae... | ecosystem: Host-associated > Annelida > Digestive...
CAGATAGTACGAAGCTGGTACTCGGTTCAGGTGACATTTGTTTGCACTGCTTTATGAAGAATTTATTTAAGATGCAATCTGCCAAATTTGTTCAAAATCCGTCGAGATTTACGAAAGTTATGGCGAAACACATTTTGGTGTGTTTTTTATGCCCCACAGTGTACTAGTGATTCTTAATTAATGGCCCGGCCGGGACAACACGTTGCCTTCGGTGCTTCCACACTGCTGGTTTAGTGTCAGGAAACATGTCTGCCCTGTAAAACACAACTGTCTGGAAATCCTTAAATATTTCCTCGTCCGAAGATTTCTTTGAAGACTTCCATGGATCACCAAAAATGACCACTAAACTGCAGTGATGCCACGGAAATGGCTGCATTAAACAAAAATTCATAAACAACCGTAGTTTCCGACTTCCCTTCAGTATATCGATGCTATTGGTTGATGACAAAAAAGGTTGGCATTTGGCCTGTAAAAACATGCTCCATATATCCCCATGGTTACGGACGACCCAGCCTAACCTCCAGTAACTCTGGAACTGCAAATAGTAGTATTAGTTGTAGCAGCAGCAGCAGCAGTAGTGGTCGTAGCAGTTTCCTAGTCATCCCAGCGAGGTCCAAACTGGCCCTGGTAGCTTGGGTGATAGCTGATCGTGCCATCTTCGATCTTCCAGACCCAACTGTCAGAGACCGGCGTTATCAACACGCTCAAGGTCGGCTCGCTAGGAACCTTCTCGTCAACGTCGATTCTCACGAGCTCGTCACCAATCAGCCGCTGAGCCGTGAACTCCGTCAACCCTCGGTCGTGGATCTGTCACATACAAGAACCCATCACTAACTAGAACATGGGACTTTGACACCCCAGCATCGACGTCAATGCATTCGCCACCTCGACGACCTGCTGTGACCTTGACCCCTGAAATCTAACCAGGTCATCAGTAGGGGCTCGTGGTTATTCGCTGTATGTTTCACCGAGACTGCTCAAATAGTTCATAAATTGGCTCCATACGGGACTGGCGGTCGACTCCTACTTACTGCCAACTTCAAAGTCACGTGACACAAAAACTGGAACAGAAATCAAAAATCCGGCCCCGATACGCTTTAGGTATTGCCCCCTAATTTAAGAATCTGTCGTCATTTGCCAGCCCCCATTATAAATGGGGGAGGAGATAGCCATTGAAAATGGCCAAATTTCTGAATTTCAAGGGCTCGTGACCTTGACCTTGACCTTGGATCGGGTCATACTGCATACCCTCATGCATCACTAGTCGACCTCTACCTACATGCCAAATGTCACTGAAATCAAAGAAACATTTTGTGGACGGACGGACGGACGTACGGACGGGCGGACGGACATTTGAGACCCACTTTATTAGGTCAACTCAGAGGAGTCGACCTAACGAGATATGGTGTTCACGAGATATGACCTCGATGGTCTGATGTGACCTTACAATACAATACAAGACAACAAAAACATCTGCCATGCGCACATGGTCAGCCGAGGCCAAATCTGAGGTGCAGGCAGTTGCCAGGGGCAGATGGCGGGGCACGTTTAACAGGTCTAACAAAATGCACGGAAATAGTAGAATGTCTCAAGATTCCTCTTGAACTTTGGAGAGTTTGACCTTCAGAATCTAACAAGGTCATCAGCAGAGGTTAGTGAATAGTCCATAAGTTTCATCCAGATTTCTCTACCCGTTCACGAGATATATTAGATACAGTGGTAACAGTATCTGTCAGACAAACGAACGGATGAACGAACCGATGCGGTGGACAGAGAGAGCCGGAAAACAAAATGCCTTCGACGACAATGTCGAATAGCAAAGGATAAAAATAAATACTGCCACAACCATCAATATTGCTACAGGAGGCTGCTTGTTCTGACAATGTGCTCAGAGAAATGGAATTGCATATAAATTGCGAGCATTATCATCTCTGAAGGTAAGCTGTCAAGGTGGTTTGGAAATGTGTACATTCGATTAATTTACTTACTTACAAGAAGTTTGATCCAACAGACTCAAAGCATAAAGAAGTGATATCTGTTAACAAAATGCATTCAGAGACGGCAGACTTCGCCCCTTGTGCCGCCACCTTGGAAACTGAACAAAACATGCGTCATTGATTCTGGCCCATTCGCTCCATTATGTAAAAACACGACGTCATCCACCAAACCAAAAGTACATAACGTATGGCACTGCTGTCAGAGGAGGGCCGAGACACAGCCACAGGTGAAATTCAGACATATTGAGATATGCGAGCAGACAGACAGACAGACAGACAGACATACTAGCTGCAATACTTTGCACTGAAATAATGAAGAGTAAAACGTACTGCGGAGCTTGCACGAAGCAACACTTCCGACCAGTAGTGATCTCTTCCAGGATGAAGATGTATACGATAGACATCACTGTTCCCATGATGCATCACAACTGTTGTCCCTGAACACCAAATTCAAACTGCCATACATCCACCGCAAAATTATGAACGTCCTCAGCCCATTCCAGAGCCTGAATGCACCCAAACATAAAGCGATGGCTTTTCCTGGCTTTTTTCTTCTTCTGGCTTTTTCTTTTTTCCTTCGGTGTTTTGACAGTCTTGATTCGGTCACAGGAAAGGCATCTGGCCTGTAAAAATCCCATAAACTAATTCTCAGAGGTTCTCCACCAGGACAGCTGGAGGAAGATGTCCATGTCAGAACTGGATAACCCAAATTCACCAGGAAAACGCTTGTTACTGGCCCGCCTACACACAGTGTAAGGGGGGCAGACTAGTGATGCTCTCTGGAGTCTGTCGTGGTCTGTATCACTCCACGGAATTGCATATTCGCCAGGTGGCGGGCCAGTAGTGTATCGTCCCGTTGGGGTGACACGTTGTTAAAATGGAAGTGGTGCTATTTTTTTTTCCGGCACGCACAAGCAATTTTCTTTCAATGATCGAAGTCACTTAGCGAAGGTGTGGACAGATAGGATGCGCAAACAGAACTGGAACTGAAAAGAAACTGAAATCACACACAAAGGACAGAATGGAAATAGAACTGGTATAGAAGTTAAACGATGCAAAATAGTTTGGAACAGGAACTGAAACTAATAACAAAATGGAAAATGGGGAAACATTGTATTATGATTTACTGCAGTGGCTTATATACAGTGATACCATACGTACAACTATTGTAACATAATGTGGGTATGCTTAATAACTGATGTATAAAAAACAACCAATACACGAACGAGTACTGACTTCAGTGTCCTTAACAAATGCAATTTTCACAAGTCCGTAAGCAAATAAGTAAGACAATTTATAGTCAGCACACTAAAAGCATCAGCAAGTAGGCTTATGAGCAGCCGTGTCGATAGAACACTGCCTAGCAATGGATGGACACAAGTCCATGGCATATACTGCACTAGCAAAGCATCGCACACAAAAAATATTAACAATAGACAAACGTTGTTGGCATGATGGTGCACAAAACAAGCCCCGATAAAACACACACATAAACGACCGAATAATCAGCTCATGGGTATATTGTGAATAAAATTTACTCCAATCTGGTAGAGTCAAAAGTACTCACCAATGCTAGACTGTGCAAAAAATCCGGATGAATATTCATATAGTGAGCTATCACTCGGCGGTCTCCATACAGTCTCCTAACAATCAATGAATATTCATATGTATCACAGTCCAAACACAGTAAATGATGTGGTGGTAAAAATTACCAGTGGTCAAACAATTTTGACAAAAGGCTGCATTGTATGTCGTACTGCTATTGAAGACTGAATGATCCCTTCTGCTACATGCACCACAGCAGAGACTCCCAGTGCTTTTCAGTGGGCCGAACAACCCCCACATTGCCCCTTCCCGTGAAGAGATGTGAACCCCCATCTAATACATGGTTCCTTCAGCCCACATGATGGTGTGGGCCAAAGACAGAGGAGGCCCTTAATACCATCTTTGTCTGTAATACCTGTCTACACTCAGGTCGACTCAGCCTGCTATCCTCCATGGGACAGTGAAAGAGTATCAGTCAAAGGGCAGTGATGCTCTGTGGCTGAAAACATAACTCAAGGCCTGGCGGAAAGTAATGGCAGCCTACCGCCGGGAAAATAACTTATAGTCACCTGCAGGCTGACTGCCTGTACACTGGGATCAACTCCGGGCCCAACGCTCGGTAAAAAGTATGGGAAGCCTTTTACCTATCTACCACATACCTATCTACTTCCGTTTTAATGACCATCTTCCAGGTAAACCTGGGTCAGGTAAACCTGGATTTTCTTCGACCACTTGTTCCAGAAGAGAACCTTTGGGGGATGAGTGGCACAGAATTTCTAATGGGATGGATGTCTTTCCCGTCGCCCAACCAACCATGTCTAAGCACTGAATAACACTTTTTTTCAGTAAAAAAAGGTATAGGCTTCCCATACTCATTACCGAGCATTGGGCCCAGAGCTGACCCCAGTGTACAGGCAGTCAGCCCGCAGGTGACTATAAGTCATCCACCCGGCGGTAGGCTGCCATTACTTTCTGCCAGGCCTGCAGTTACCTTCCTGGCTGCACAGCATCACCGCCCTTTGGCTGGTACTCATTTTACCATCCCACAGATGGTAGAAGGCCGAGTCGACCTGCATTTTTCAGTAATAATACTTAATATAGATACTCACCAACTCTTCATTGTTGCGAAGGTCCAACTCGGCAAAAAGTCCAACGTCGCTAACCATCGGCTGATCACTGGTGGAACAGTTTGTCATCACGAGGGCGGAAAACTGTGACATTATGTTACTTACTAATCCATTCCTGTCACTGCTGGTCACCGGCAGAAAAGTAACGACAGCTGAAGAAGTGTCACCGTATTTCGCCGCGTTCAAGTCTGCCTCTTCCGTTTCGTCCTCGCTTAATGTTTCTTCCTGCACAAAAATTGGAATCGGGCTCGTCTCCAAAACCACGGTCGGCGGTACTTTCGGACGAGCTCCGTGGAATGCTGCCGGACACTGCTGGGTGACTGGGCTCCAACTAGCAGGCGGGAACAGTGACTCCGACGGCAATCCGGAATTCGTGGCACTGGAAAAGATAACTTCACGACCAGCCTGGTTTGGATTTACTGAAGTCACATGTGATGCATAACCTGTATTATTTCCTGTATTACTGCTGGCCAATACCACTGACGACTGATGTGGAATTTCAGCAGCCAACAAACTGTCAGACATGCGTATTTCTGGAACATCGTGTATCTTGTGAAAGCTGTCATTAGACTTCACATTCTCTGAAGCTGCCTCCTGCTGCTGACTGGCCGAAACTGACATTTGACGTTCTGCTGGAGCTTCGGACATCATCGGAACATTGTCGTCGTACGTGGTATATGACTGCAGGTTTGCCGGGGCCGAGGCCTGATGTTTCAGTTTCTCCGGCTCACCAGAACCAGCTGCGGAAGATGCTGGCTCCGAGAAATGCCGCAGCAGTGAATCGAGAGCCTGCGACGAAACTTTATACACCGTCCCGCCACTGAACTCCTGCGGGACTAGATCGCAGAAGGACAGCCGAACGACTGGTAAGTCGGAATCTTCTGTTGACTCTGACAAAGCGGAATCGTCAAAACTCGACTCAGCTACAGGCAACTTGACTGACTGCGGCTCCTCAGAAGCTCCTTCGAACAAAACTGGCTCAGTAGTCTGCTGTCGTTCAAACGAAGTCGTCTCATTAACGCACGGTGCATGAACTGAAAGCAGATTTTCTGCGGCCGACATCATCTGTTCAATCTCACTGTCATCACTTGTCCAATTCAACGGCACATCCTCGACTGGACCACAGGCAACGAGATGTGTATAGAACAACGTAGCATTCGGAAGGTGAGTGTCTACAAAGCAGAAAAAAGTAAAATTAGACATGTCGCAACTTTGATGGTTGCGACGTAATGGCCGCCGAAGAGTGGGTCACAATGACGGAATGGATCTCAACTTTACTGGGTCAAAGGTTACGGTAGGTAGGTCAACTTTTAGGGTACACATTGTAGACTGACACTAGCATTTTTGTTTGTCGATGCGATGTTTCATTCCAAAGATATACATTGTCATGTGCCGGAGTTGCAAAAAAGTGGTCAAAAATTTCTGGGAGATTTGTTAATCGACACCACTTCTGACCTACTGGCTTAAGATCCCATGACTGGTATTTCATCTATGCTAATGAAATAAAATAAATTACAGTGGTAAAATATAATGGCCTTGCCTACATAGATACAGAATTTACGTATACCTTTATTGCTAGTGTTAATGTCACAGTCGACACATAGATCACGCTACATGCAATATCTGTCACAACAGGCCGCATCTACGCTATGCATGCGATGCGGCCTAATAATAATAAATCAAAAATTACATGTAACTAGAAGCCAGCACTCATAAGAGTGCAAAGACCCACACCGGAAATGTTTTGTGACTCATGACCTTGACCCTTTGACCCCAAAATAAATGGGTTTCTAAGACTCATCGTGCAATATTTCTATGTCAAGTCTGGTGATTCTAGCTGCATCGGTTTTTGAGACATTGTGCTGAAAAACAGACAGACAGACGAACACAGGCAACCCTGCAACTGTCATCAGTGTGGTTAATAATGTTATCATCATCGTCGTCATCCTTATCACCATAACGTAACAAGGTGTCGCCCAAACTGGACGTAACCATACTGGCCCGCCGTGCAGTGTCAGCCGCCGGATCACCCACACGGCTGGCCAGGCGGCGGCCAACCGCCCATGTGCCCGGCAGCCGGCCGGCCCGTCAGCAGCGTTACAGACGACGACAGACGATAGCGACGACAGACGACAGCGAGCAAAACATAAGATGGGCCAGTAATAACATAATGCAATATGCAATATAATGCAATGGTACATCGACAATACATGAAAATCAACACAAAACACTGACCAAGCAGACGAAAGGCCTTGTGCTCAAGCAGTTTTGCTGCGTCGGGTCGTGCAGCTTTGTCAACCATCCACCCATCTCTGATAAGACTGTAGATTTCTTCTGGCAAATTACGTGGCACATCCTCCATTGGCGGTGACGATTTCCATATCTGAACAGATCCATCCATGATGATTCAACCCTCACACATTTCTGCTAATGATTAAAGTTCACACAACACATTAAACATGTTGCCACAATGCCTTGTAAAAATTTGGCATCTCTTTTTCACTTGCATCAGCCCAGCATTTCTTGTGCCACACACAATACCAAGATAGAACCAGACAATCGACCATCACCACTGGTGTCTATACATCAGTAAAACTGGGAATTTCCAGTTATCTCTCCAACAATATCCACAGAAGATGGCTGATAAACATTTGTTATGCCTTACTATGTCTGATAAACCACTTCCAGATTAACCAAAGCCAATGCACGTCCGGAATCGGCATTTGGGTAATTAAACTTCGCTGTATCAAAATCCTGCAGTTCTTACTAAACTAAATGAGGGTACCAGCTAACACAGTCTGGCCTACATAGTGGTTGTAAAATGGCTGTTGTTGTTGTATTATAAACAAATATTACTAGAATGACATGCAGTCTGAAAAAACTTATACTGAACATATTTAATGAAAACATTAAAAACCACTTTGTAATAGATAGGGCGAAGTGACGTCACAGTAATCTATGGTCACGCTATGATCTCCATGTTATAGGGCATGATGTCGTACTTTGCGAAGTTAATTGGTGTAGATCTGTCATGTTATTTGAATACAAGGTTTCACCCTAACGGGACGTAACACTACTGGCCCGCCGTCGCGTGCTGCCCCATGGTGAGTTATTTTGCATATGCGCTGCCGCCGAGTGTTACAGACGATGACGACAGACGACAGACAGCATCACTAGTCTGTGCCTCCTACACTTTGTGTAGGCGGGACAGTAAAAAATGAATCAGTAGGTTTAAGAAAAGCTCAGTGCTAGCGCAAGATCAGCAATATGACTGTAAGTGCTGAAAAAATGTTTACATTTCCTTGCCCTACATCATGGCGGCCAGGACAGCAGGCATGGATAGGAATGAAGAAATGATGTCACTGTCAACCTACGTATATTGCTAGTGAACACGCTGCTAATACAACTCACGATGTAGTGAAGGTACTGATGCTCTCTGTAGCGTGGAACCCAAGGCTCACATCCTGCCAGCATGTGTACAAACACAGCCACCGCAGCCCAGACGTCGGCTCCGAAGTCATATCCCTCACCAGCGGCTTTCTCTGGGCTCCAGTGTGCCTGGCTGCCGGTCGGCTGGACGTTTGCTCGAATGTAGCTCGTCTCCATCGACAGACCAAAGTCAATCATTACGAGACGCAGACAGTCATTGCCTCGTAGCATCAGATTGTCCGCTGTAACACCGTCGTATATCAACCATCACAATATACAGTGTACACACACAGTCAGTGGTGGATATGGATTGAGGTTCAAGCAGGCTGCGTGGCAACCACCACCCACTATGACGGGGACCTGGCGGCCACGGGGCCAAAGTGCATGAAATTTAAGACGTTTAGAGAAAACGTATGTGCAAAACTGGGGCAACATTGGCTGTCAGATAAGAGAACTGTTCAGCTTCTGAAAGTTCCACCCAGGTCTGTGTTGTGGGAGCTCACAGTGGAGCTATGCTTCTCTTACTTTCAAGGCTGTGCACACTCAAACCCCACCTTACGTTCCCGTGTTCTTAGGTCATCTTCCTCTTCCAACCAATTACAAGTTCCTCCAATTAATCTTATTCTTTGTTCTCACTCTCATTTGCCCCAAGTATTTGGAACACCCCCTCCTGACTCAATCCATTCTTCCGATACATTCAACTTTTTTCAATGCCATCTTAAAACACACTTTTTCCAAGCAGCTTTTAACACTTCCTAGCAGCAAACTACAGCGCCTCCGATTCATTTGTGTGCGACTAATAGCACTCCATAAAAGTTTTTACTTACTTACTTACTTACTTACTTACACTGTCACTTTAAATTTTTCAATTTCTGGCATCGGGTCATGGAATGTAGGTTGACAAGCAGTAACAGTCTTGCAGAGCATCATCGTCCACAGCGTAGTTCAGTACCTTTGATGTCATTGTGGATCACATTCTTCTTCTGCAGATAGAACAAAATCCTCAGCAGGTGCTGCATCATCATCAGAGCTGTGTAAGAGTCACGGCCAGTCGTAAATGGACTTCGGCTAATATACTCCTTCAACGTTGGACCTGTTATCAGACACATAATCACACGTAGGAATGGCATCGACGCTAAAGCCAGAACTGATTAATCCGAACCTTTCAAATTAATCAATAGATTCTGATTAACTTTTGAATTCTATAAATACATGCAAACCACTTCAATCGCCATTTTCCAGGTAAATCTAAGGTGGCTACATCGAGTAAGGTTAATACGGAGATTGGTGACCATACGTGGATATACCATCTTGGTATGTAACCAGCAATTCAGGCCAACTCAACCTCCTACCCTCAGCAGGACGGAAAATACGTACTGGCTAAGAGTCAGTAGCAGTGATCTGCGGCCACGAAGGTAACGATTGTCAGACTCTGTGGTAGGCACGCCTACAGTCTCTATGGCCTAAAGAAAATAGATAAGGAGTAAAGCAACCGGCCAGACTTCTAATAGCTCATCTTAAAATGCTGCCAACCAACCACGAATGAGTTCCTGGAAGACATAGACATCATCATTGCAGATCATCGCTCCATACAGACGAACAATGTCGGGATGTTCCAGTCGACTCCAAACCTTCAGCTCATTGGCGTCAAAATTCAGAATGTTTATCTGACCAACAGACAAAAACTACCATTTAAGACTGATGTCAGACCTGCAATTTTGTCGTGCGATTTTGTCGCGCAACTTTATCGTGCGACAAAATCGCAAGTGTGACATGCCGTATCGCATACTGCAACTTTGTCGCATAAACAAGATTGACCAATCAGCGTTCACCGCATTTTCGCGACAAAGTTGCACATAATAGAGCGCTGATCTAATCGGAAAAGGAGTTGCGTGACTGTCGAGAATTTGCACAACATGCCACGTCACACTTGCGATTTTGTCGCGCGATAAAGTTGCAGGACAAAATCGCGCGATAAAATCGCAGGTGACATCAGTCTAAGAAAAAAACAACCCTCAACCGATTTATTTTCTGCACACACAAAATGGTACGGAGACAGCGTAAGCAACACTGTTGAGAACTCTAGCATCTTCTTCCTAATACAAATGCAATGGCTGTTGTCAGCAGGAGATACATGGAGCAAAACTTTGACCTAACAAATCATCCAGTTCTTAACTGCGGATGTCGACTAACATAGCTGTACTATGCTAAGGAACATTTTCACTTTGTAACTAGAAGGGCTCAGTTGAGCGCATACCTCCCAAAGTCCCAACCAACCTTGACCTTTGATCTTGAACTTCCAAAATGTCATCACCTCTTCCCTGTGGCCAAGGGTATGACTGACAAAGTTTGGTGACAATCGGAGTTGAATTGGTGCCAGGAAGTTGTTCACAAACATACCTGTACATATATCTACCTACATATATACCTACCTATATACATACCTATATATAATATATCTACCGACGCCGGCGAAAACATAACCTCCTATCACCTTCGGTGGGGGAAGTAATTAGCAATGTTTCTATATGTATGAATGTATGTATGCATAATGCAATGGCCGTAAAACAGTTGTTGCTGTTGGTATGTTTTTCTGCAAACACAAATACACACGCACACAATGCAAAATGCAACTCATTTCAACAGCCATTACCCTAGTCTACCTGGGCTAGCTAGTCGTTCTGTGACACTCACAATGACTGATATAGAACTAACTTTTATATGACTTCTTGCCCCTCCTGACACTAACCAGAGAGTGACTTACTGACCCTAAAAAGGACAGCAAACAGCATGACCACGAAAGATGTCGTCTTGTAAATCTGACGGCTACGTGACATACACAACAGGTAAATAATGGACAGAAAACAAAAACGTTCTCACGATTTTGACACAAAATTCTGCTTTCGTAGTTGAGTCGATGCCGGCAGAACATCTCCCACGAGTACCAGCAGCAAAGACCCCATCTGTTCCCAAGACATCGGAGCATATCGTCCACTCACTATTTTGCTCGTAGGATTCATTGTTCAACACCAACATCTACACCAGTATACAATTAACTACAACAATTAAATTAAATTTAATTAAAGCAATTAGTTCAGTTACTTTAAACTCAGTTGCATCAAATGCAAATTTTCCAGCAATATGATATCACGCAAAATTCCATACAACAGAGAAAGGTTATACTCACAATACACAAATGACTGGAAAGTGCAGGAGGAATGCAAACTATAATTTTCATAATCTTCAAGGAGTTCAAAAAGTTAGAGTTCACATGAGTATTGCAATAATAATAACAATCTAATTTATAATGCGCACAGGGTTCAAAAAACCTCGAATCCTAGTCTTGGGCAGTCACCGGGTGGACAAAGAGATTTTATCAGTGAGTGGCCAAATGACTAAGGAAGTAAAATTTACACTAATTTTAAAGGTAGCTACTGTAGCAGATGCTTTGATAGTAGAAGGAATTTCATTCCACATCTTGGGTATATAGCAGCTGAGGAAACGCCGATCAAACTTGGTGTTCATGCATGGGATTTGAATAAGTTGTTCACTGGGTTGACTGCAGAGATGAGCCGGCTGACATGGAACCGTAAACTGCTATAAAAGGAAGTAGGCAGATGTACAGCCAAGATTTAATAAGCGAGCATAATGAACTTAAATTCCACATTTAACCATCAGCACAATCAACCTAACAGGAGTTGCACTAATAAAATGTTTACATGCAGCAAAAACTAACAAATCCAAAACCACAGCAAATGACGCAGAACCATTTCATGTCTTAATGAGTATGCAACACGGCATTAAACAGACTTCAGGCGGTGGCATGGCGTAGTGGTAACGGTGTTGGTCGTATCAACGAAGTTACTCTACGTCAAGCCAGGTTGGTACTGGGATGGGTGACGTGTCCGGGTTCCAATCCCGGAGGCGGCACTTTATTTCAGCATGTAACCAGCCACCCAAGGCCAACTCAGCCTTTCATCCTTTCCGGGTCGATAAACTGAATAGTGAGGAACTTTATCGTATGTGTGCCGGTCGCACCATCTGGTGAATGCTCACGAGGCTAAGCCGGTGCAGTTGATTCAATCGCTGTGCGCCGTATGTGGCAGCAATTTAGCCGGCTTAACCCTTCTGTATATAGTGCTGCCCTGCGTGGCGGCTGTTGTTTCCCGCCCTGCGTGGCGGATGTTGTACAGTGTTGACTGCCGGTTTGATGTCAATCCTAATAAACAAAGATTATTATTATTATTATTTCTATTAACTTTACTTATACAAACAACTCACTTTTCTGAAATCTCTCAGTATGACACCCTCCACAGGCAGTTCACCAGGCCTCCATGTTCCATCTCGTCTTGCGTCGTCGGCGTGGACTTGCCAGAGATTTGCAAACTGGCACAGTTCCGTCTTCGTGCCATAGTGAATCTTACCACGAGGCCGCAATCCGCCAGTCACCGGAACGCTATAGATAGCTCCACCACGTAAACCTGCTGTACCAGCCGAAGCGTGGAAAGACATGCAGACGCGAGGGTCAGACGTTTCTGCGGCCACTGCCCCTCCAAGAGCTTGTGCTAATGGTTTCGTCTGCTGTGCAGCATGAACATTTGCTACAGGAACATTTGCGGCCGAATTTATGCCTCTTCCAGACAACGACGGCAAATCACGTCCAGTCTGGTCAGCAATACCTTCTCGTGCAGGAAAACTTGGTGATTTGTTGGCTTTCTGAGATGACGGAACACCAAAAGTAAATGACGGCATCATTATGGAGTCTTCTGAGCTGTCGCTATCGTAGCTGCCCTTATCACCTTCTTCTTCTTCTTCTTCTTCATCATCATCATCATCATCATCACTGTCATTGTCAAAACTGCCATCCAGCTTATCTTCACCATCATTATGACCTGATACAGGAAATACTGACAAAAGATAGACTCGAACTCTATCCAGCGGTACCATCCCAACTACTCCAGAAGTATCCAAAGCGGGATTCGGGGAAGCTGGCAAATACTCGACAAAACGGCAACCCTGTTGCTGCAACTGACGGCATTTGGCATAATGCATAGAGATAACAGCACAGATGCGGATGCATATAACACAGATATCTATGTCACAGGATGCACAGTGCCTCAGCTGAATGCCTAGGACGCCACATATGTTACAATCTTTGTGCGGATCCCCACGGAGACATACTGAGGTGCACTCATTTAGCACTGGATACCAGTCTTCGTCAATTGCGTTCATATCAACTTCATTCTGCAACAGCTGAAAATCACAACAACAACATTCTGAAAATCACACTGTAACAACATCATCTGCCAACTGTCTCATGAGGAAAAGGATGTCCGCCACAAGAATTACGTCGAGTCTCCCATAACAGATAGTAACCATAAAAATGAAATATTAAAATATCAAAATGACAGCAGCATCAACATTACTGCAAGGTGATGCCCAAAGGGACGTAACTGTACTGGCCCGCCATGCAGTGTCAGCCAGCCGGCTGCCCATGCGCCTGGCGGCTGGCCCACAGGCAGCATCACAGACAACGCAGACAGTTGACGATGAAAGACAACAGATACCAACCAGCAAAACAATACTGGCCCATTAGGCGGGCCAGTAATAATAACTATTATATACAAAATAAACTTTTTACCACGTTTCTAAACATGATTTTCATTTTAGTCAACATTTGAAAGTTTATATTTATCTGAAAATGAAGTGCAAAATCTTCATTTCAAACAGATGAAGCAATGTTTTTACCTCGTTGTACATCAGAATAGATCTCCACATAAACAGCAGACGGAAACTCACCCAATTAAGAATGGATTTCTCCAGTTGTCTCTTAGCTTTAATTCTTTTTTTCTCGTCAGTATATTTATAATGACAATCATCTGACCGCCAGTTTCTGCCTGGGTCGCCCCTGTCCCCTCCGTGACCACTACCTCCTTGACAACCGATCTGTGCAATTCACACACATCATTAGTCCAGTAAACTTTCTATATCACATACCTCGGTAAATACAGCATGTGTTATCTAAGATATGTTTACACGTCAATCAGAAAGCTCACGTGGCTTGTAATTTCAACTATCGTTTCAAAAATGAAGCACTTCTCAAGATAACAGCCAGTCATGTAAACTGTAAATCTTATACATATAAAAATCAGTCTTTCTGTCTGTTTATTTGTTCCTTATGCACGGCCAGTTATGAGTGGACCTGGACCAAATTTGGCATGCAGCATCCGTATACCCTCCGGATGGCCAGGGGTTGGTTAGCAAGCATCACTCGTGCCTGCAGGCTCGCACTCTGCGCGCTATCTACACGGTTCCCAATATCTTTTGATATTGTAATTCAAGGACTTTTCAAGGACTTTCAAGGAACCTCAAATTTCATTTTCAAGGACCAATTCTCGACAGAAGTTTACAGCATGAGCAGTAGAACAGCAATATTTAATGTTTATTTATGTGACGATGGTACAGTAATAAGGTAATAAAACCTGATATTACTTAGCAAATGTTGATTCAGGCAACACACCTGGCAGACTGAAAGTCCATGTAGACAAGAAACTTGACAACAACAACATTCTGTTACAAACTATTTACGTCATGGTGAATTCAAGGAATTTCAAGGACCTGTGTAATGAAATTTAAGGACTTTCAAGCACCTGTCCTCTTTTCGAGTACTTTCAAGGCCTTGAATTTAGGACAAAAAAATTCACATACTTTCAAGGATGCGTGGGAACCCTGCATCTATATACGCCGCTGCAAACGGGTAGCGAGCTCCGTCGGGGAATTTGCAACTAGCGGGCAGCAGGTGCATCAGACCAAGAGTTTGTCGATAAATAACCATGCAGCATGTAACTTGAGTAACAGTCGACTATTACCGAGGGCAGTGATGTAAATCTTGATCCTTCGTTAGCCGAGGAGCTACCACTGCCATTATATGACTTGGCTGACTGGCCACTGTTAGACTGACCACCAAGTGGACACTGTCGACCACAACCGGTCATGTCAAATTCCAATCCACTCCATCCTGCAAACAATATCAGTATCACATGTTCTAATAATTTTATGATAATAATAATAACAAACTAATGTATGCCGTGTGTTTGTCCGTCTATTTGCATGATATCTCAAAAACAGATCTAGGATGACTAAACTTGACAAAGAAATGTTCCACGATGAGTCCTGGAAACCCATTTATTTTGGGGTCAAAAGGTCAAAGGTCAAGGCACGAGTCACCAAAAAAAACATTTTCGGCGTGGGTTTTTGCACTCTTGTGAGTGCTGGATTCCTCTATTTTAACTGGCATTCTCTTCCGGAGTTAATCCTGGTTAGAAGACAACCTTCGGTAATAAATAGAGCAGTTTGCTATCTTCACGTTCATAATTAATGTGCCGTCAAAGAAATATTTCCTTTTTGTGTTGTACTGTCCTGTACAATGTCAGACGTGTATGAATGCATGAAATGGTCGTCAAAAACAAACACTAATAAAAAATGCAACAAAAATATGATACGCACTTCTGTCAGAACATCGATGCTTGGACGGCAGCAGCCATGGCAAAATCCTTTTAAAATCTAAACAGTGAGAGGGTCGCAGCAGAGGACGTGATCGCTTCGCAGGAAAAAAATTACTAGCAGATTTCTGCGCTTTCTCCCAGTCATGTTGTCGCTCAGTCAACGTTTTCTGATATTGACGTTTTATAGCATGACTTGACTCAGTTGTCCTCTGATCTACGTCTTCCACACCCGCGTCTGGAGGAAACGTATGTGATACCGTTCTTCCTCTTCTCTGAAGGTCCATCTCATCATCACACACTTGGCAATACTCAACGTCCTGCAGGATTACGGCGTGCGTTAATTCACGCCGCACTTCTTTTTCTTCTTCAACAGCATCTTCCATCGTAGAAGATTCTAACTCGAACACATCTTCGACTTTGATGGCATGATCTTCAGCTGTCTTTGCTGAGATCTGGGCTTCAACAGATCCCTTCTCGAGCAATGGTTCCACCTGGCACAAATCAACCACACTGGAATGCATGAAAACACTGCTCTTATTTGGCAGTGTCTCAGCAGCATAGTCCAGGTGTGTCTTCACGCTGGTTTCTGAGCTTCCGCAATCAGCAATTTTAACGATGGTCTCCCAATGTCGTTCTGCCGTAGGAGAATCAGAAAACTGCAAGACTTCGACTGGTCTTAAGCTAGAATCCTGACACTGTTCAAGGTCGATGATAGCTGGCCTTATCTGCTCTTTTAACTTCTCATTGTCAATATCTTGCTGGCATTTTGGACTTGGACTAAATTCTGCACTCTGACCGAGGTCAACGAGATGTATCTGCTCTTTCAGTTCCTCATTGTTAATATCTCGATGGCGTTTTGGGCAAACCAAATGCCACTTCTCGACAGAGTCCTCGTGCAGCCAGTTTGAATCCATTGTGGACATAACATTTTGACCTTGCCACTGAGATGCTTCTGCATTAGTCTTGAGTGGTGCTTTGTGCTCATTGATCTGATCATATCTCTGTTTTCGGTCAGTGAAATCAAGGTAAACAGGAAACTGCTCCAACTGCGCCTGAATATATTGTTAAAACAAACACAGATTTAGTTAACACAAAAACACAAAATGCTGGTAATTCACTGTACAATGCCTGCTGCTTGCAGAAAAGTATCACATAACAAAATGCAATATTGTATACAAAATGATACACTGATGTAGAACTAACATCTGTGCATGTTTACGATTAAGCAATTGATTAATTTGTTTAAAATTTCATACAAGTGCATTTTTTATTGATGTATACCTGTCTGGAGTATTCAGAAAAATGTTAGCATGCTTCTCTCACACGTCAATGGACAATTGAGTTACAAGTTAAAATTGACCAATGCCTTATTAACTACAGTTATTAACAACATAAGAATTATAATTGCAATAACAATAATTAATACTAACAACAACATAAAAAGATTAAATGATTGATAATAATAACTGTGGACAAGTATGCCAGTATGGCTAACAGTGTGGCACTACAATTACGTAAAACAGAAGCAAGCTAAAAGTATCTGTCTTAAAGCTTTATCAAGAAAGTTAAATTTTTAAAATTTAACAAAACTTAAAATTAACTTGGATCGTGGTGATTTCGCCGTATTGACGCTGCTTAATCTCTCAGCTGCGTTCGATACGGTCGACCACACCACTTTGTTACGTCGACTTCAAATAACTTACGGTATCACTGACATGGCGCTGGTCTGGTTTGCCTCTTACCTCCATGAGAGAAAACTATCTGTATGGTACAGAGGATCCTGTTCTACTACATCATCACTGCTATGTGGAGTACCCCAAGGATCGGTCCTTGGACCGATCCTTTTCCTTCTGTACACGGCAGACCTACTTGGACTCATCGAATGTATGGCTCTTCATCCACACCTTTACGCGGACGATACACAGATTTACGGATTTTGTGCTCCGGATGAAGTCTCTGCTCTTCAGCAGCGCATCTCAACCTGTGTCACCCAAACATCGGAATGGATGAATGTGAACCGCCTGCAGCTGAACGCTGCTAAGTCTGAACAGTTGTGGTGTACGTCGCCTCGCCAACAAGATCGTCTACCCAACATTCCTCTCCACGTTGGCTGTGATATTGTACAACCAGTGAAATATG
>Ga0209780_1000949_pt1 | contig 17731 bp, 9 predicted proteins | sample WorMetexBAHAMAS2_FD_187384 | JGI IMG/M metagenome (GOLD analysis project Ga0209780, IMG submission 187384) | Marine gutless worms symbiont microbial communities from Max Planck institute for Marine Microbiology, Germany - Inanidrilus exumae... | ecosystem: Host-associated > Annelida > Digestive...
AATATTGAACACCGAATTAAAATCGTTTGTTTATTGCTAGGTATGAGCATTACGTCGATGATACGTAAAAAATAACTGGAGGTGACAATCTTGCCCCAGGTGTCGATCTTGCCCCGGCCTCCCCTATACTTAGCAGTGAATTTGTTAGTGAGGCTTGTTGGCGAAACATAATGCCTGCTCTCCACACATAACATTTCGGACATTTATTTTTCATCTTTTAGCAGGACAATGCACGGGCTAGAGGCAGTCAACTCCCTTGCCCACAACATCGCCAGGTGTCGAAAGTTTTTAAAACAAAATTCTTCCAGTAAAGACCTGGCAGCAAATTTCTAATAAAGTAATAAATGGTTAAAGGTTCAACCATAACTTAAGCACGTCGCTATGTTTCAAATTGTTGCTGGTTGTCTGACAGTAGTATTTCACAAGATAAGTTTAACGACGCGTTTGGGGTTTGATTGGATGCTTAATCACCGCTTTACTCGAAATTTACTGCTACGCCCGTCAAAGACAGAGGAGAGGCTTTAGTATCATCTTTTTTCGGGACACGGTTTAGCTAGGCCTCCCGTAGAGCGACGTAGTGTGCTATCCATTTAGAATGGCTTGTTGTACGGTTCATAGCCAGCTTTTAGTATTATAGTGCATGCTGATAGTTTCTACAGTGCTTTCTTTCAGTGCTTTGACATCGTTGGTTCGGTGACAAGAAGGCCATGAGTACCGCTAAACCCGTGTTACTTATTCCCTCCCTAAAGGTTCTTTTCAGAGACAAATGGAAGAAGAAGCCCGCCGGGAACCGGGTAATCCCAAGCTATCTGGAAAACTGCCTCTAAACGGAGGTGGTAGTGGTGGTAGTACTAGTAGTGGTAGACTACTGAACAGAAAAGCATCAAGAAGAGACTTTTTAATTGAATATTTTTTATCGATGCGTCCCTGAAAAGAAATCTCGATCTTCTCCTAGCTACAGTAAAGTGATGGACCCTCGTGCGCCACAGATAACCGATCGTCGCCGTGATTTTCTGTGCATTTCAGTAGAGGATTTTAATTCCTTGTGAAACTGTGCAGTAATTTTGATAAAACTACATAATCAAAATCTGACATCTGGTTGTTATAATTATATTGCACGAGCACGCACACACACACACACACACAGAAAAAAAGCACGTTGCTAGTGTCAGTGGCTGGCTAAAGCATCAGACCATTACACGTGCATTCTTTCTCTGGTTTCGTTATTTCATTTTTAATTCAAAGAAATTTCTCCGATGTCTATCAACTGATATTTTCGAACTTCAAAGTGACGTAGCTTTCAATACAAAAGTTGAATCCTTAAAGATCTTAAATATTTGGTTGTTTCGTGCACAAACGGAATGTTCTTCATGTTGCTATAATTAGGGCCTATGGTTATTTTTGTCAGTAATTAATAATCTGGTGTCACCGAATTATTACGATTACTGAATATCACTGAAGCAGGGATATTCAGATTTAGATTTGAATTAGATATAGTAGGCTGCGTTGCACAGTGGTTAGAACGTTGGTCTTTGACCGGCGAACTTTTCCTGTCCCACGCTCGACCTGCAGCTGACGGGTGACCACTTATTTGGGTAAACCGTCCGCTATAGGTCAGCCAAGGCCAACTCAGCCTGTCATCCTTCCGAGATCGATAAATTGAGTAGTAAGCTATATCGGATGTGTACTGCTCGTTAGGGTGGTGCCATCTGGTGAATGCTTACGGAGTAAAGTCAGGATGGTCATGTGGGTGGTAGGTAAAAACTGTGATCCCGTTAACACGTGCCATTATGCAGCGCTTCGTGACTGTTTAGGCCGTAAGAACGCGCTATAAGTACCTCATACTTTACTTTACTTTACTTACTTTACTTTTGCCGCCTGTCAGCTGCCAGCAATAAACTGCTCACAAGTAGCCTACTGCGTCGTTCAGGTTATCTGAAAACGAGCGTTGTCATATAGATCTCCGAGTTTCTTTCAACTAGGTCTATCGCTAGACGCCAGTGGAGCAGTATTTTGGCGGTAGTGTCTATCTCAGCAGTAGATTATCCGGCGATCAGCCGCTATCTTGGAAACGGCCGGCCTGCTCTGGCCAGATTGCGACCGAAAGGCCATGCAGTGGAAACCGCCTCCGGGTTTTCTTCACTGCATACCTCCCGTCCTCCAGGCAACACCCTCGCACTCGTTTGAAGCCGTACAATCTAAAGCAGCGTTCTCACTGCGGCCATAGTAGGCCTACGCGTGTTACGGCCGTCGAACGTGTTCGAACGCGGGGGACGGTCTCAAAATCTAGCATTGCATCGTTATTCATCACAAGGGTAGAAAGAACAACGACATAGTAAACAAACAGAGAAGGAAAACAGTTCAAGTAAACTTAGCTAAAAGTACATTATACCGTACGTTGCAGCAGTTCAATACCAAACAGACATTAAAAACTGTCGTACAAGGCGCAACTGTTAATATTAATAACATTGTGATCAACGGAGCGCTCACGTGAAGTCATTTACTCAACTTGGTGAGGAATTTTAAAGTTCATTTTTCTATAAGGGAGCTTGGAAGGGAGACCGAAAAATAGGCCTACTCTTGACAGTATTATACAGTATTTATGTCGGTAGCTTGGAAAAGTTTCATAAAGAATATGACGTCCGTAAGGCCGCAGTGAGATCGCTACTTAAAACGATGCAGTGCCGCCCGACGGCAGTGCATCGACGGAACGCCGCATTGCGATTTTACTATTACGGCGTTTCAATCTACGACCACACAAGCTCGGGTCTGTTGTCGTTCGCGCTGCAAACGTTACGGACGACGAAAATATGCCACGTGGGCGATCGAATGACAATATCGACTCACACGTTCGTTCCGTTATCGGATTCATCTGTCACTTCCGGCAGGAAAACGCGTTAAACTCGTGCAACTCGGCGGGATGGCAACCGAGTCGGTGTCGGCTCGTGGCGAAGGATACCGGAGAATGACGGGAGGTGGTATGTCTGCATGCACACAGCGGGTCCGGTGGTTTGTCGGAGTATGCAATGCAACGAATAGTGTGATGGTCGTGGGTTCACGTAGCGATCGGCCACAGCGGAGGTAAAGGTGGCGCGGCAAATGCTGAAGGCGCCGAGGGAGGCGCGGAGTGAAGTCCGATCCGTAAAATATTTCATTTCCACTGTCTTTCACAATCATTTACAGCGACAATAAGAAAACGCACGGAAAGCTAGCGGAAAGCTTAATGTAATAGGCTGGCTTCCGTCCGTCTGTCCGTCCCGTCGGCATACTCACCGTGACTCACAAGGGACAGTATACGATGCGGCCATTCTACATTTCGGCCCGACAATAAGGAGGTCAGACATGTTTGTTTTCTCCCTATATTGGTACGACAAATAACTCTACCACTTAAATGGTACGGCCCTACCATCCGTGGTACGATCGTATCACCCGTGGCACGGTCGTGCCACCCATGCCAGTGCCACGCCGTTGAGCAATTGGTTCACTCACTTAGGCCTACCTCTGTGACTCCGATTCAGTTCAGTCTAGATGCTCGTAGACGGCGCCGTACTCGCTAAAACAGCAACAGCGGCGCGATTTACTAGCGACATAATGCGTTACACAATGTGTTTATTTCACGGTTAATTTGCACACAGTCGCCGTATGATTAGTTTATGCCAGCCGCCTGCCGCTACTGAAATTGCTGGGGCGCTGATGGTTCGAGTCACAACTGACATATTAAGCTGAAGGTTGCCACTTGCCAGGTCTAAAAGGTGGATTGAAGTCCTAACTACCGGTGAGGAAAATTCATTTTTTTCTGGGGGGGGGTGACGCAGCCCCTTCCCAGAAGAAAATTGAATTTTTCCTTTTAAATAGCGCGTTTTTGTGTATTCTGTGTCCTATTAGCAGTACATTTGAATTTCAGTCTTGTCAACTTAAATTGTAGGCAAATTCCAGTAGGTTATTATAGACATCCACTTCGGAATCAGTAAACTGGCGGGATCTGCATCGTCTCAGGAACGCCTTCTGGCAAAAGTCGGATGGGGTGGGCACTGGACATGTCCACTCCAGTCCACCACGTTGCGACGCCCCATGACAGTGAATAAGCAACGTTATAAACGTGATGAGAACTTTATCTTTACATTTTTTACTGTTGTGCGGCTGTGATATTGCTAAGCAGATTTTATATGCTAAAACAGCTGCATTTCGATGTAACGTGCCGCGATATCGCAACTATTGAAACATCCCTTTTCTTGAATTAACATACTCGTAATAAATCGCACAAGTTTGTGCGCTCCGTAAAACAGTTTCAGAAAGTAACAGGTATTAACAACCTTAAGATGACTTCACTTAGGCCAGCAGCCAAGCATATGATGTTTGTTTATTGTCAGTCTAATTATGAAACTGCAAAACTGCTATTCTTCCTGGCTGCTCCAATTAAGCGATCGAGCTTCCCGACTCTCAAGTCGATCTGAAGTCACTGATTAGCAATTGTTTGGAACAACGACAATAATGACAGCGATTCTTTTCTTGTTTATAGCCTATTATTATTATTATTACGCCGCATCACGGACAGCTATAGGCCTAGATGCGGTCAATTACTACAGACGGAGTGCGTGTACGTGGTCTGTCTGTGCGTTTGTGTGTCTGTCTGTCTGTTGATCACTACTGGCCCGCCGCGTGCTGCCCCCAGGTAAGTTACATTGTATATGCGAGTGTTACAGACGACGACAGATGCCAACGACCGTTACTAGTCTGGCCCCCTACACTATGTGTAGGCGGGCCAGTAATAAAATAAATAAAACGACTCAGTTATTGCAAAGTATTATGTACAAGTGTCAGAGTCACACACTAAATCTTTTAACCTACGACAGCCCCATTGTAGGTCAGTCGTATCTTTATACAACAGTGCAGAATGATTGTACACAATGGCGTGACGGTAAGTCGAATGTCGTTCAGTACCCACACCAACGGCAGTGATGGGGTACGGTTTTCACTCGCGTTTGTCTGTCTTTCTGTCTGTTTTTCCGCACGATATTCCAAAAACCGATGCGGCTAGGATCACCAAACGTGACGTGGACATGTTCCACCATGAGTCCTGGAAACTCATTTATTTTGGGGTCAAAAGATCAAAGGTCAAGGTCACGAGGCACAAAAGACGTGGGTTTTGGCACTCGTGTGAGTGAGTGCTGGCTTTTCTAGTTCATCACTGCGGTGAAACACAGTCACATAAACTAGATTAGGGGCCATGCACATTATCGCGTTTTTGACCACCGTCCAACCCTATGTAACAACAGATAACATTTTTTCTAACCCTCCTACAATTACATAACAAAGTCAAATAACACCCACGAAAATGACCTAACTAGAAATCTACACACAAAACAGTAAACGTAGCTTCAGTAAGTGTCATTGTCGTGTAATGGCGCATGATAGATTGTTCAAAACACCACCGATAGACATTTTAACGAAAGCGACTCGTTTAAATTGTTCACTCACTCCACAACAGCCTTTACACCCAGCAGAAATTGCCGATGAACTGCTGCAGAGCAAGTAGTGCAGACTGCAGAGTCAGAAGCAAACATGTGTTATATATCAATGGTTCATCTACGCCTCCCCCATATAACATAACCTGTACCCTCTCTCCCACCCCTCGCGCGTTATGTGGCACGGCTCGCTACAAAGTCCACACGATACTTTTTGTTCATTTTGCTCATTCGAAACCGTCGATTAGAATCACATATAGTGCTGCGTTCTGCGTAGTCAGCAAGATGTCAGTACCGACCAGTAATTAGTAGTCCAGATAGAGAAATCGGTCCGGTGTCGGTGGCTCTATGTATCGATATGTGCGGACAATAACGTTCAAATGAAATGACATTTGAGCTAGATATAATGGCTTGCTCGTTCAACTTGACACCGTCCAGGTCAAGCTCAAATGTCAAGATCTTAGGTTAAAGTTCAAGGTCACCGGAGGAAAAGAAGAGCTCACCAGATGCGAGATTGTGATGGCCGACTGTGAATGGAAGGCAGAACTAAATATACAATGTAAATAAAGCAGCAGGCAACCGAAAATTCAAGGTCGACTAAAATGCTGCTAAGATGAACGGTGCGACCTCGAGTCATCCACCCGGCGGTAGGCTGCCATTACTTTTCGCCAGGCCTGCGGTTGCCTTCCCAGCCACAGAGCATCACCGCCATTTGGCTGGTACTCATTTTACCGTCCCACGGAGGTGAGAAGGCTGAGTCGACCTGGGTGGCTAGTTAAAACGGTGACATCTTATTCATGGTAAGCCAAAAAGTGAACCCCATGTTTTTATTCGTATGACGTTAGTACAACTATTTTTACGGGAAAAAGTAGGCCGATGTGCCTAGTCACGACACTGATTTCAACGTGGCACAGTGCATTGATTGATTGATTCATTCATTGATTTAGTTATAAGGTTTTACGTCCCACACGACACACCCCGAAACACAACAATGGTAAACCTATAAAACACACAACAACGAAATCTAAACCTAAACCAACGTGCAAATTTAACAGTCGTCTCACGTGTGTGTGCGTATCATTGTGCACAACTGTCGTACACAATACAGCTCAGAACAGTTCTGATTATTTTCCCTCCTCCTAACCTCCAGACAGAATCACAGCTGAGGATGCTGTCTACTGGAGGGCGAGTGGCGTGGCGATTGTATGCGCTCTGCCGAGTGCCGTCTTGTTCGACACCCCTGTCTCCTATCTCTACCAGTTGTTGCTATAGACGACGCTGAGCGTCGCGATGATCGCCATGCAGACGAAGCCGGACAGAGCCATGATGATCCAGCGGTACGGGAAGCGTCGGCCGACGACTGATCCGAGGAACAGCGGCTTGCCGCCGACCGCGGCGTCGTCCGGGTCGTTATCGGCGCGCACCTGCTCGCCCAAGTCCACCGTGCTCGACAGGCGCTTGACGAACCGCGCGCTGCCGGCCAGCTGTGCGCAGCTGCCCACCAGGAACACCCTGACACCACCATCATCATGCAAGCATCAACAGGAGAGGGAAAATTGTCAAATGAAATAGAAACTGAGCAGGGTCGAGTTTTAGAGATAGGTATAAATGCAATCAATGCATGTATATTTTCCTGGGGGACGAAAGGGGCTTAAGCCCCCAATATTTTTCCCAACGCGTTAAAATTTTTCCATGGTTGCACGTTGATGTGGTTTCTCATAATTTCACCAGATTTATTTTCTGGCCATCAAATTCCATGAAAATCATTTTCGGCTCCCGTCCGGACCCCACTGCGGGAGCTTACGACGTTCCCCAGACTCACTAGTCGGCTGCGGAGGAGAAACCCTCTCCCTATTCCCCACTCCCTCGACGCCGTTCGGCGTCTCAGTTCGGTCCGTTGACATCTCGACCAGTAGCCCCCCCCCCAATAAATCGACGGAAATTACGGCCCTGCAATGATTATTGACATTGGTCAAAGAATTTTAACGAAAGGCCGCATCGCAGGGGCAAGGCAGATTTTTAACGGGGGAAAATGTAATGTGACACCGACCAGTCTGGAGCATTGCAGTCGGATGCAGCAGTCGCGCTGTCGTGTCGTTATTGAGGATTGAATTATCCCTTTCGCTGCATACACCGCAGCAAAGACTCTCAATGCTTTTCAATAAGCCGGATAACTCCCCAAAAGTGCCCCTTCCCGTGGGGATCTCGACCCCATCTAATACATGGTTCCTTGGGCCCACCCGAGTTAGCCCTCTCCCCCAAACGGCACCTTGATCGGTTCAGCCGTTTTTGCAGCGTACATCCGTTTGACCAACACACTGAAAGAGAGACAAGACACACAGACAGACAGACCACGCTACGTGCGACATCTGTAACACTAGCCGCGTCTGTGCAATGCGTGCGATGCGACCTAAAACGAGACTAATTGACAACAATTGGCTCGGCAGTGTACAGTAGTGGTTAGGGTGTCGGATTTGTGGCTAAATTGGTCGTGAGCTTGATCCCTGGCCGCCGCAATATCGGTCGGTTGGTACTGGGATGTGTGACCGTCTTAGGGCGGGTATACCATCTCGGTATGTTACCAGCCACCCAGGCTAACTCAGCCTCCTACGCTCTGTGGGACGGGAAATGAGTACCGGCTAAAGTGCGGTGATGCGCTGCGGCTGGGGAGTAAAGACAGGACGGCTCATTCCATTCGTGGATAAAAGTGTGGGTGGCAGGTAAAGCTGTGTCATCCCTCGTTAACACGTGCCATTTTGAGCGCTTTAGAGATGAGTTCGCACGAAAAGGCGCTATACAAATGTCCAGTCTTCAACTTCTTCTTCAACGACGTCGTGCCTACAGCGGCATAGCGAGGTTCAGCAGTAAGGTGGCGCCACTAGATACACTGTTAACAGTAAGTAGCCTAAGTTAAGTAAAATTTCACCACCTTGTTACAGCAACCCATTATGTTCACACTGTATTTTTGCTTTACCACCGGCAGCGATGCGAAGTATTGCAATCAGCGTGTCTGTATGTCTGTCTGTCTGTTTGTTTGTGTGTTAGCTCATATATCTCAAAAATCACATGAACGGATTTCACAAAATATTCTGTACATGTTACCTGTGACGACAATGCAATACGTTATGTACTTCCGGTTTTGTGGATGACGTCACGATTTCATATAATGGATTGAATAGGCCAGAATCAAAGCCGACACGTATGTTTCGTCGAATTCGACACGGGAAGAGGCGAAGTCTGCCGTTTCTGACTACATCTTATTTGCTCAGTAAGTTTTGTTCATTTGGCCACTTGTTCGCTTGAGCCTTGCGGCTGCGTTTACCTTTCTATTGTAGGCATAATGACATACAGCTCATATACACACTGTGCCTCAAAAAATAATCCCGTCACTTTTAGCTGTAACACGAGAAAGCATTGTCCGATTTTAGTTATTTTTGGGAGAAACGTTACGTAGAAATTAGGCAATAAAAGCCGCTTTAACTTGTCACCTCACCTGACTAGTAAATCTGCAATACCTGTATTGCCTATCAAACCACGACTTCACCTCAGTGGTAAAACACACCTGTAATCATTCAATGTTGTTCTACTGTAGTCAAACGTTTCGGTTATAAATTCAATAATAGAACCAACCGAATTGTGAACATAAATTTCAGCTCGTCCTCCATTTCCGGTATTTGATCAGCGCTGTACAACTGAACTGGGTTCATTACCGTCTCTGCGCAGATCACTTCTGCTCCTGTGCACAAAAACACCGCACTTGCCTCAATTTTAACTTCAACTGAATTTCATATTTTATTTGGCAATAAAATATGAAACTTCACGGGCGCTAACTAGAGGTGCGTACATAACTTCCCAATGTTTGCTACAGTAGTAGTAGTAGTAGTAGTAGTAGTAGTAGTAGATTTTGTACAGTGTACTGGTAAAACTCTGACAGACGTAAAGGTCATTACAATAGTATACATAATGTCTATATGACTACGCAATAAAACACAGTTAATAAGACAACAACACATCAAACAACTGAGCGTACAGCTGTATAAGCCTAGGACAATATTAACAAGGTGTCACTTTAACGGGAAGTAACACTACTGGCCCGCCGTGCAGTGTTACCGTGAAGCTATAATTAGACTGGACTGGAGGCGGCATGACGTCATCGCCTGGCCTGCGCGGGTGAAGCCGTCTGCAGGCCCGCCGTGAAGTGTTACAGACGACGACAGACGACGATAGACGCCAGAGAGCTAAACAATACTAGCCCCCTACACTATGTGTAGGCGGGCCAGTACTAAACGTCTCTGTACAACATACGATGGATAGATGTTTACGCAGATAATCGAACTGTAGTTCTGGTAAGATGAGTCCGTGACCACAGGAACGGAGGTTGTAGTCAGTTTGTTTGGGCGGAGGAAGGAATTGACACAGGACATGCTGAGGATCGTGTAGGGTGGCTGTGAAAAAGATTCATCGTTAGATTCCAGTAATTCTTCAAGGAGGGAAGCTTACGGGAAGGTAGCTATAACGTCGTACCTTGGAGAGTATAGCTTTAAGCTTTGATGTTTCGTCGAATATCATAAATCCCCCACTTGGACAAGAATCGAGCCCGCGACCTCTTAAGCCCGCTCTACACTTGTTTTATTTGTTGTGGATTTGTTCTACAGCAAGCTATGCGACAAATCCGCAACAAATCCAACAAGTGGAATTTGGGCTTTAAGTATCGCACCGCGCCACCACGCGGGAGGCGCAATACAATCCATAATTTATCAATTCATTTGTATCATTCACTGCGCTACCATTAGGTCACGCCATTCGGCTGCCACTTTGCCACTTCCGAGATTGAGGGCACTGCTGATTACGAATCACTGCTCACGTAAGCAGCGCTATATAACAAACGTCCGTACTACCTCAGCCACAGATTGGCGAGGGTAATGTTTCAATCCGTGTACTCGTATGTCTGTTTGTCCGTATCTCTGTTTGTGAACCGGACCACCCAAAAAGTCGTCAGTGGATTTTTATAAAATTCAGAGTATTTTTGTAGTTATTGGACCACAAAAGAGCTTATTACGGAAAGCGTAATGTAACGTTCTGGCGTCCGTCCTTCTTTCTGTTTGTCCCATCAGCACACCGTGAATCAGCAGGGTGCAGCATGCGACGCGGCCAGCGTACATTTTGGCCCGACGATAAGAAGGACCAACGTATACTTGTTAAATTCTGGCAGGTTAAAGTTATGGTTGTTGGGGGTTAAAGTTATAGTTGGGGTTAGCGCACCTACTATTCCTGGTAACGAGACGGTGGCAGAGGTATGCTCTGTACCAAGTGCACTCTAGTTTTACGCGATTTCCCCTTTCGCTCGAACGTTATTTAGCCTAAAGTAATTTAGGCCTATTTAAGTTTCAAAGGCCAGTTTAATATGTTGCAACGAAATCTCTGTCAGGATGACGCAAAGGCCGAGTCTAAACCACGTGCCGGCGCCCCAGCCTGATTTAGGCCTAAAACACACGGTGAAATTTTGCATAACGTACGGAAGCATGGCGCGCTTTGTGTGCGATAGCTGAGCATCTCGTACCACAGTCAGCGAGACAGCGTGAGAGTAATACTCGCCGGTGTTGCGCAGAAAAGCGATGACTTTGGAGAACGTCTCCTTCATCATTTCCATCCGTTCCACGACGCGGGTCGGTACTGGCGGCGGGTCGGCGTCTGGCGGCGGTGACTCGGTCAGCAGTTCGAGGTCGCGGACCAGTTCCGGCGTGAACGTCTCGTAGGTGAGCGGCATCGCCGACCGTCGAGCGCCGCTGCCGCCCGGCTCGCCGTTGGCGGTCGGCTGCGCCGGCTCGGCGTCCGTGGCGGCCGGGGACGAGTCCACAATGACCGCGGACGGCGGGTACATGTAGCAGATTCGTAAGATGCGTAACATCTCGACCGGGTTGACGCTGTTGACTCCCGGCATTGTGTAGTGACATCGGCTGCCGATCTCTGAATGCTTCTCGCCTACAGTAAGTAATTCAAAAATACCTCTAGATCGTATTTGATCGTTAAACGTCACCCATCGGTCAAAGTCCAAGGCCAGCTTGGTCACTGGAAGAAATTCACGACAGGAAAGCATTTTTGTCTGTGCCTGCACATTGTGAGGCGAGACAAGGGCACGGTCGACTAAAAAACAGACCTAAATTGGAAGTTGTAAATAAGTAAAAAAGTGGTCGGTGCGACCTCGAGTGAAGGCCTTTCTAGTTTACTATTAATTAATTAAGAACAAGGCACGGGACGGATGCATATAACGTGTGGGTCATCCTGGTTGCATCTCTTATTATTATTATTATTACTATTATTATTATTACCGACCACTTCAGTGGCCGTGTAGAGTAATCGGTGGTTTGTGTGTGTTTGTGTGTGTCCGAATAATAACTTTCGAATGAAACGACCTTTGACCGAAATATTTGGTTCGATGATTCACCTTGATCCTATCTAAGTTACATTCGTAAGTTAAGGTTATAGGTTAAAGTTCAGGGTCACAGGAGGAAAATGTTATAAAGTAGTCGGTGCGACTTCAAGTGTGGGCTTTTATAGCTATAAATAAATACAGCATAATTTTCATTAGGGCCTACTCATAAACGGTATGATGAGAGTGGTTACAAATTGCGAAATTTATTTGGCGAAATTATACCGCGAACTAAAGAAATGTGCAGTCGTATCGACATGCAGACCCACGCCGGGCGGTTAGGATTAGGATTTGACCTTTGACTTTTTGACCTCAGAAGAGTCAGTGCATGTCGTGGACTATTTATCGACTTCGGTGCTGATAACTCAAGCAGTTTTCCTTTTAGAGCGCGGACAAACAGACAAACAGACAGACGCGACTGGACGCCCTACCCTACGCCGGCGGCTACAGAGCCGGCGTGGGTAATCACGGTAAAGGCGTGGGCGTGTCACGCTGTACCACTGATATGACAATAACAAAAGTTCACCTTCGTTCAGCATTGCCATGACCGATTGCATATTCACGACAGTAACATTGGGCGGCTGATTCAACAGCCAATAATTCGTTCTCTCTGCCAGTGAGTCGAAACCTTCGTAGCCGTATTCGGTGGGCTCCGGAATCATATCTTTGATACCTGGTAAATAACACAAAAACTTTCCTAATAATGCCTAACTATCAAGACGTGACTTAACGTGAAAATGATGGAGCATATTCAGACAGACAGAAAAAAAGAAAATTAAACTAGGGTAGTATTGGGAAAGAATGCATTAAAAACACCGACTCGAGGGCCTCGACCCTTCAAATATTTGTCAGTTTCTACCTTTAACTTTAAAACTGAACTGTATTTAAGCACGTGACTATCTTATTTATTCCATTAATTTATAACATTCTCCAAGAAAAACTATTTCTTCCGACCGTAATACGGACGAAGTCCAGATTTATACAACTTGAGAGAGTGATGGTGTAAAGATTTTTCTGATATAGTTAATATCCTCAAACCATTTCAGAATTTTGAATGCCTCATCATCATCTCTCATGCTCCTCGTTTCTATTGTAGTTAAATTTAGTTTGTACAATCTTCCTTCGTACGTTAAACCTGCAAGGAATTTAATACCATTGCTATGCTTACGGTCACGAGCCGAAAAAAATAACAATTTGATAACTTTGGTCCAGCAACCCTTGCGTTTCGAAGGCGCGTTTAGTAGTAGTAGTAAAATTCTTTAATAAAACTTTGTCAGACGCAAAGTAAACAGTTACAATATAAGCGTACAGTACAGACATGCAAAATAGTAAGAATGTAAACAAAGTAACTCTCCGTTTGCGCCGGGCGGACTACACGCTGAGCTTTGCCACGCATTATTAGTCTAGTTACCGATAAACTGAAGGCGAGGAGCGGCAGAGCTGGTGGTGTTGGAGACGCTGGTTCGTCGGGACTCGGGTCGAGCCGCTATCGCGACCACTGACTTGCTGTAGAAGACGCGCAACGCGAAGGCGTGTGAACTGTCAACGTCGACGCTCTCCGACCACGCCGTCCAGTCTGGACGAGCGCGACCCTTCACCTGCGGCACGACGACCGTCTCCACCGACACAATGTCGCCTGCGTCGAGACAAGCAATAATAATAATAATAATAATAATACCAGGACAATGTTTAGTGGTGCTGTCATCATGGCCGGAGCCATTACATGAGTTCACCCGTTTCATTTGGTGAGTGCAAACTCAGCACCAGGTGGCCGCCAACCCTCAGACTAAGCCAACCGACTTGGACTGTGAGTCCTCCGGTAGGCTGCTACCGTCCACATCACCGTCGCCATTTATTATAACTCAGCCTAAAAGCTAACACTTATTCTACCGTCCCATGGAGGGAGGGAGGCTGAGTCGACCTAGGCAGTGCAGTATGTCTATTATTATTATTATTATTATTATTAAAAATGTACTTATTTAAGTGAAACTGTCACGCAGAACGCTGCAGGGGCACTTTACACAGGCAATAAGGTACGAGTGGGGGATTCTAGTAATAATAACATTTATACAACGCCGTGGGGTAGATTGTTGATTGTCCCTTAGCTTTTTGGCGACTGTTAGGGCCTATGCATGTTGTATTATGTAGTAGCATAAAACTGGACACTGACGCTCAGACAGCGTCAATTTGAGTCGGCAATTGAGATTTTAAGAGCTTTTTTAGCTAGGCATGTACCATAGCTAACATAACTACTGAACGTATTTGATTAAATGATTATTCTCGTAAAGTGATAACAGCTTTAACAATAGTTCATGTACACCTAATATTTATTTTGACAGGAAACTTTAATTAGCTCCGTTTGCGCATTTCTTCTGTTAGGCCTATACTTGCCTTTGTCAATGCTAGTGTACGTGAAAAAAATGCATTTTCGTGCATGCCTCATCTTTAACAGTTAGTTATTTTTCGAAGGAGACAGTTTTTATATTATGCAAATTGCTTTGCAGTGGCATCCGGGTATTTAATAGATTATCCGTGTAATAATTAAGTCTTATTCAAGTCATCTCGTACCATGTCAAGACGTACCTACCTACTCCTTGATTCATAATCAGAACTATTTTAGTTAACTATAGATCAAACCAGAACTAAAATAATGGCATTCATTTCACTAAAACTAAAACTAAACGATGTTAAAACTGAAATAATTTAAAACAAAAACGACAACCAATTACATAAGCTTTTTCAGCTGCCGTTATAGCGTCGGATATCTTTGTCAGTTATTGTTCGATATCAATCTGGTTCATACTAGAATATATCATAAATTGTATTGGTAAGAGTTTTGCAAATCTTGAACTGCTTAGTTAAGTTATTAGCTTCTATTTTTTCTTTTACTTCTTATTGTTTTTGTGTTATTATTTTCTCTCTACCATTTTGGTGAATAAAGATAAATATTAAAACTAAAACTTAGAAATCTTGAACTAAAATAGTTCTCTGCTTTTAATGTGGAGTGAACCTATACAAGTTAGTTCGAATGAGCTAGAACCGTACGAATTTATAAGAGGTACTACATAACTGCAAGCCTGTTTACATCATGTAATAATAATAATAATGGCACCCTTTGTCATAGTCAGAAAGTTGCAGAAATACGCCATTTTTAACTCTCAACGTACCGTTTATGTGCTTCTGGCCAAGTTTCTTATTTATATCGACAACTAAGTCTTGGATGACGGCGTCTTTCGAAGGAAGAAAGTCTTCGAAACCGATAGTCTGCTGTTGCCTCTGCGCGGGTGACGCCGGAAACAGCCACAACCTGGAAAGCATCGCATCATCATTGTTCTCCTTCCGCACAACTGCTGTGCTGCTGCAGTCGCGAAGCTTCACTTACGACGTTACCAAACAAATCACAATAAACGAACATTTTCAAAAAAAATCACATGTATGTCATTACCCTCGCCGACGGCAGTGGCGGGGGGTATGGTTTTCAGTGCCGTTGTCTGTGTGTCTGTTTTTCCGCACGATATCTCAAAAACCCAAATCTCAAAGTTGGCACGGACATGTTCCATCACGGTGAGTGATGTAAACCCGTTTACGAATCAGCGACACCTACTCTTAAACAGTACTGCTTACTTTTAAAATTATTGACGTCGTTTACATTTCGTCACATTTTCGTTTTACTTACTTACCAAAGTGGCAATAAAAACCGGTTCCGGATACCCCGATAATGGCTAACGGATACGCGCAGTTCCTAAAGCGGGTACTGCTGCAAATCACTGCTCACAGAAATATGACCATGTTACCCCGCTGTTAAAAGACTTGCACTAGCTGCGGGTGCCAGAACGTATCACATACAAGATGTGCGCTCTGACGTTCAGATGTCTCAACGGCTTAGCACCGCAGTATCTGTCTGAACTACTCCAGCCAGTCGCTGACCTCGAGTCAAGGCAGAGGCTGCGATCGTCATCAACTTCTCAACTGGTTGTGCCGTGCATGCGACGATCCACGATCGGCGACCGCGCCTTTACTGTCGCCACGCCGCGCGCATGGAACAGTCTGCCTGACTCACTGCACCGACTATGATGACGGACTGTCATCATTGGAACAATACAAGAAACATCTGAAAACTCATTTATTTAAAATCTCATTTGCGCAACAGGACAGTTTGTAATTGTGCTGCGCTCTTGAAGCGGCTTGTGTTGCTTACAGCGCTAGATAAGTTGTCTACATTACATTACATTACAAGGCAGGAATACCTAAGACCACGAGCGTAGTAGGTGTGTTTTCCTTCTGCCAGCTGCTTGGTCAGCACCATTTCCTCGCTGTTGCCGAGTAGCTGCGAGTCATGCGACATCCACGTTATCGTCTCGCAGTTGCGAACTCGCACGTCGGCGTTGTCTTTCAGCCACGAGTTGGCCCTCTCCAGCAGCTTACTTCAACCATCATCAAACACACAAGCATGTCGGCCAGCCTTATTGTTGGGCCGAAATGTACGCTGGCCGCGTCGCATTCTTCCCCTGTTGAGTCACGGTGAGCACGCCGACGAGACAAACAGACAGACGGACAGACGGACAGACGGATGGATGGACGCCAGACCGTTACATTACGCGTTCCGCTACGGACGCGGCCAGCGTGATAATGTACTACAGTTTTACCTACCATTTTAGTGGTCCAGGTAGCGCAATAGGTTTGGTGTGTGTGTGTCTGTCCAGACAATGACTTTTGAACTAAATGACCTTTGACCTATTTGGCATGCTGTTCATCTTGTCACTATCTAGGTCGTTCGAAGGTCATGACCATGTGTCAAAGTTAACGGTCACAGAAAGAAAACATTACTAAAGTGTACGGCGCGACCTCCAGTGAGAACGTCGTATTACTCCTCGCGATAGTAGAACAACGCATTCGATATTCATTTCTTTCAATGCTGAAACCAATCAGTCAGTCAAACAAGACTTTAATGCAGGCTAACAAACCACATCAAGACAGTAAAACTAGAAGGTTCAGTAAAGCGCATACCTCCCCACCGATCTTGACCTTTGATCTTGATCTTCCAAAATTTAATCACCTCGTCCCCTGTGGCCTACGGTATGAATGACCAAGTTTGGTGACATTCGGACTTGAATTGGAACCAGGAAATAGTTCACAGACATATATAATCTACCGACGCCGGCAAAAACATAACCTCCCATCACCTTCGGTGGGGGAGGTAATGATTACCTTGGCTAAAAATGAGACTAAAGTAGTATAAGATATGCATTGTCATCGATTGCGGTTTTAGTTTTTGTGCACAGCACGTATGTTTCTGCACAGAAATATGCAGCAGTGGCTACGGTTGTATTTACCTACGCCGCCGGCAGTCGGGGGAGGGGTAGCTTTTTTACCTCCGTTTGTCTGTGTGTCTGTTTCTCCGCATGGTATCTGCAAATCCGATGCAGCTAGGATCACCAAACCTGACATAGAAATGTTCCAAAATTAGTCATGAAAACCCGTTTATTTCGGGGTCAAAAGGTCAAAGATCAAAGTCACAAGTCACAAAAACATTGCCGGCGTGGATATTTGCACTCGTGTGAGTGCTGGCTTCTGGCTTATGTGCTGTGTCACGAGATGTCGGTGACGTCACTCGGTGACTTGGTTTTACATCGTAAACACTCGGCTTGACGAACGACGTCGCTGACCAGTGACTGAGCTGCCAGTTTCTAACCATCTGACGGACTGACCGTCCGATCGCTTCGTCATCGTCGCCCGCCTTGCAATCAACGTCGCCCTTTCGCCCGTCACAACTGACTGGGGCTCGGCGCTCCCTCGTCACGCCGCCGCCACCGCCGATCGACGCCCGGGCCCGCTC
>Ga0209780_1000950_pt1 | contig 17723 bp, 13 predicted proteins | sample WorMetexBAHAMAS2_FD_187384 | JGI IMG/M metagenome (GOLD analysis project Ga0209780, IMG submission 187384) | Marine gutless worms symbiont microbial communities from Max Planck institute for Marine Microbiology, Germany - Inanidrilus exumae... | ecosystem: Host-associated > Annelida > Digestive...
ACTAACCTAACAATGGCTGTGTCTTCTTCTTCCTCTTCTGAATTCTGATCCATCACTCTGCTCATCCATAACTCTCTCTCTTTCACTCCCGGCTTAAAACCTACCCGTTTCACAAATCCCCCCCCCGTAGTTTTACTTCTTCCTCCCGGACTGCAGACTTCCAGACTGCCTCCACGGACTATTGCTTGGACCGTTTCTTCTGAGCTACTCGGTTTTTGTTTTTGTTTTTTCCTTTTTATTTTTCTCGTTTCTGGGCCGTGCGCTAGATTAAGCTGGCTATGTCGTCAGCTTTTGAGTGCACGTTAATCTACCGTATATATCGTATCGTATCGTATCGCTCAGTTTTCGAGATACTGACAAGTGACAACGTATATTTCGGCCTCGAGTACGTTTCGGCTACTTCAAGTGGCCGCACGGCACACGGCCACGATGGCTGGTGGGTTTGACTTCCATCATGGGATTTAGAGTGTTCTATAGTAAGCTCTAAAATGCACCGTTTTGAGCTAGGGGCATGGAACGTGTGTGTCCGTCTGCGTGCACTCTCACGCTCGCATTTCTTGATGGATTTTCAGTTTTTCACCAAAATTGGCAGAGACGTTAAAAAATTCCAAAACCACTCTTTCCCCATTTTGCCCCAAACTCCCCATTTTAGGCGAAGAGGTCCTCAAAATACATGAAAATATTAATAACAGTCATATAACTGCGTTAAATGTACCCGAATCGCCGAAATTCCCGCGTCTTATACGAAATCGGGGTCGAGGAACACGATGGTGACGTCAGATTTTAGACCGGAAGTGGAAATTTGTCCGTTTTGCTCATGCCCAGTAAAAATACGCAATATGACCCTTATTATGTATTATAAGAACAGTTCGGTTGTAGTGGACGTGCTGTGGGACAGATGCCAAGTTCCACAGAACGAATTTCTATAGTATTGTACCCGGTATACGCGTCTCGTGCGCTATGACGGAACCACATAATTTGGCTTTTAGCAATCAGCCAACCAGCATCATGATCAATAAAACTGTCGTCAAACACGTGGACGTCTTCACTGTCCTCCGACGGATACAGCCGACCGGATATCAGACGATGTGTTCGCATCATCAGTCATGTCATCCATTCAAAGGATTATGGACTGACCGATGCCTGTCGTTAACGACGAAATGGCACACAGTTGTTCTATAGGTGTCCTGTTATGTGCATCAGAGACATGGATTTCTCTTCTTATGACATCAAAAGCTTGACAGCCTTTCGCACGAGCTATGAGGACATTCTCATGATCGGTGGCGCAGTCGTATTCATAACGTCGAAATCACAATACGCATCGACTGATACTCGTATAGTTGTGAAGACGAGCAGCAATGTTCCACGGAAGCATCAGGCAAAGTGTGTCAGAACACAACACCACACTGGATATATATTATTTTTTTTATAATTTTATTAAATCAAAAGTAAATGGCCGTAGCCCATAAAGTCCGGAACGTCTGTCCTCTCCAACTGTCAAACAACATCTGACTGCCCCCCACGGATAGGCGGCCACGCAGCCGGGCGCCGGCAACACCACGTAACCAGATCAAATGTCAGAACACGACGTGAACGTCTGACAAAGTAATTATGTCACTCGGAGTCGGAAACGTCCTCCGGGTCGTCCAGGAATCAAATGGCTGCATGGATGAGATTCTCACCGACAACAGTCTCCCGATCCGCGGAGACGTGCCACCCGTCGAGGTGGTTCAAGGTTCACGCAACAGTCCTAGTTTTGTTCTCTTCGTAACTGGTGACGACGCGGCGAACAGTAAGTCGTATAACAAGTATGTCGGTCTTCCTTATTGTGCGATTATATAATATTATATTCACCGTTGCGCAAGCACGTAAAATAAATTGTACCGCTGTGTTATTTATCGTACGCAGGAATTCTGAGTAGTGATTGTCTCTACACTGTAGTATTCGTACGTGCGTATACGGAATGGGTGTAACACCCTGCAGTCAGTACGTGTACTGTATAAAGCCTGCAAGTTCAACACGCGTCAATCAAACTGAGTTTTCCATTTCAAAGGTTATACACGCGTGCACGAAAGTAAACAATGGTCGTGACATAGGCTTATTTTTGTCCAATTCGTCTCAGATTTCACTGACAGTGAACCGGAATGAAAGCGCTCGGGAATGAATGCGACTGAATTTTAAAACGCGTAGTGAATTGTTCCGGCTTAGTTTAAGAACGATCTGGCTGCGGCGATATCAGTCCAGAGTCCAGACTGAATAACAGAATGCTCAGTTTGATTGGTTGATGACGGGTTCAGCCATTTCGATATAACAGCATGACATACAGACGAACGGACGATCGACGTGTAGCAGTGTAAGAAACATTCGGTGTAACCTTTACTAACAGTCTGCCGTCGCACAAGCTCTCCGTGCCCTTATCAATTCGTTCACGCAAGCTTTTTACGATCTCATGCTCGCACGTGCGCATGCAGGGCGCTAGATTAGCTGGTCGTCCGTCAGCTTTTCAGTGCGCGCTAAACATTTTTACCGCGCGACGCTATGCTAGCGCGTTATATGGGCTAGCACTTGCTACCATCTTCCTACTTGCCAAAATTGTCTTCATATTTTGTAAGTAGGAAGATGGTAGCCAGTGCTAGCCCAAGGATGGCAAACCATCCACGAAAGGAGCGTATAGTTAGGTCACGTGAACCATTTACATTTTGGTGGGCACAACCATGTCTCTGAAACGGCTGATCGCCTCGGGTGCCGAGTAGTTTTCTGGTCGTTGTCGGTCACTGACCGTCGACATCTGTGTACAGCACGGTGGGCGCGAGGCACCGCGTCGCGCGGGTCTGTCAGCGGCAGCGCAGACTTGTCTATATTATGGGTAACATGTAATTTATTGCAGTCGATTTATCGATCTGTCGTCATTTCTGAATTGACTTACGCTTCCATCGCCTCGCGAGAATTCACCATTGCGGCCAATCGTCAACGATGGAGGCATTTTGCCTCCGTATCATTCTGGCCACGTACGGGAAACGGGCGTTCGCCTACCGGTCTCACAACTTCGAACTCACTATATGAGTATCTCAAAAACATTGATATGATATATCTTTATCACCTTTCAAACGCGAACTTAAGACCTTCTTCTCTTCATACTAGCATATCCAGCGCGTTTGAGTAAGTAAGTAAGTAAGTAAAGTAAACAATGTATAGCAATTAGCAAGAACTTAGCCTGTCCGCTTGAGGTGTTTGTCAAAGTTCACTGTTATTAAATCGCTCTGTCGCGGGTGGTCAGTGGTCGTTGTCTCGCTGCAGCCACGCCATTGGTCGATCCATGGAGCTATAATTAGAATGTAGGAGGCATGACGTCATTACGTTGGAATTTCCCAAGCCAGCGGCGGCCACACGACGGCGGAGTGAGGGGGACGAGGTGGAGTGACGGGTGCCTGCGCAGCGAGCTCACGGACGGACGTCAAGCTATCACGCCCCGTAGCTGTATGCTGGATGACTATAGGTCTGACATATCGACATTCATAATATCGTCCTTTATCAATCGTGCTTCAGCACGGCGTCAATGCGCTGTATCGCAACAGAAATAGGTCGGAGTCAGTATGATCTCTCTTTTACATCTCCAGACTGAGTGTTAATTCGCCGGCCCAGTTCCAAAAGAAAGTTTAACGTCGATAAACTGAACGTGCCAAGATTTTAAATTTGCTCAAACGTGTACACTGAAGATAAAGATGGGTATTTCTCTGTCTTCCTGGAGTCCTCCAAGTCAGCCACTATACCAGCATCCGTGACTGCTCTGTTAATGTACGAAACAGCTAACGGGCGTACAACTGTCACGTCCCAAATAAACGAACGTCTATCCTGTCACGAGATTAAGTTTAGCCCGTCTCGACGCTTTCTGTCTTGTCTGTCAAGTATTCATCACAACCACCGGCCGCCGGCGACTTCGATCGTCTGATGTAGCTACTTGCGACGTTCCACGAACCCGCACAACTCTGGGAGATCGATCCTTCACTGCTGCTGGTCCACGTCTGTGGAACAATCTACCACTTCATCTCCGTGACTTTGAACTATCGCTTTTTGAGTTTCGCCGGTTAATGAAAACGCATTTGTTTGGCTGAGGACCGTGGCGCCTAGTGACCTGTTTTAGATGTAGTGCGCCTTATAAATGTACTTACTTACTTATTTACTTACTTCAGGAGGCTCTTTGGCAACCGAGATTCCAAAGATACCGAAGGCTCACAAAATAATGTCGTTGACAACATGGTGCCTTGCGATTTTGCCCGATTCCTTCTTGCATAAAATGGCGTTAAGACCAAGATTTTATCCACTAAGGTCACACACAGTGACAGTTGTATGGAACGCACAAACTGAACATTCTGAACTCCAACCGCATACCGACCGGCAGTTACTCGCACTGCTTCATCGTCAGAATGCAGGCCACAACGATGGGCAATGCAATGAGCCAATCACTAGTTATGGGCGATTCGCCAGAGATGAAAACGATTCGATTCGATTCACTATAAGCGAACCCGCAGTATTTGTTAAGTGAACTGTGACTGAGCCCATTTCATTTGAGAAGCCGTATTTTTTTAATGGCTCCAGCAATTCTGGTAATTATAATGGGCTTGAATCTGTAATTTGTACTTTTATGTGCTGTGGTATTTTGCTATTATCTATTTCTACTTTATGTATTACTCTTTGCATATGGAATCTATATTCTCCGATAGTCGCTGTTCTGTAACTAAGCGCGGATTGTGCTGAATCGAAAATTCATTCGATTCGGTGATGTGAATCGATTCGATTCGAATGTCGCATCACTACCAATCACCAAGCACTACATGCGGCGTTTTATGAGCGAACATAAACTACTTTACGATGATGCAATAATACATACACTTCGGTGAGTTGGGATTGCTGTCGGCGAGTTGACTTACGGCTATAGCATACAACACTATCTTCTCTACTTGACAAACATGCTCCCGTTGTCAGCAAACTCCCCAGGCGTCAGTCCAAATCCAACCCTTGGTTCACCTCTACACTACGAGCCTTCAGATCCTCTGTCCAGGAATTGCGATGACATATGGCGATCACGGCTGCAAGCCTGCAGCCGTGACGCCAAAAAACGGTAATTTTTTATAGCTTTTTTGAGTGACATGATACAACGATTCAAATGATATTTGGCATATAATCGTAGTAGGTCTACTTTAGCCTGTCAAATTTGGCCCTAATCGAGAAAGGGGGTGGACACGGGAGCCCCCAAACTTTGGGAAATATCGCGTTTGATGGTTTTCGGCGGTTTTTCGCCACGCATGGGTTACAGTATATACCGATCAAGCGAAAATTTGGCAGGGAAGAGAACGCCACGCACGCCAATTTAGGATTGAGTGTCGCTGGCCATGCTGCCGATTTTGCAGCTGCTCGGCGATGCGTACGTTGTCTCGTTAGACCGAGTTGTTGTAGGGTGCGAGATGGTGACGACAAATAAGTAAGTAAACCAGCGAATGCTCAGATGAAGTACGGTACTATTATTCTTGTTACGCAGCAGTATACATAGATTGACAGTGACGTATTGTTTCAATTTTATCTATGCCAGGGCAAGAAAATGTAAACATTTTACAGCACTTACAGTCAGATCGCTGAGATGGCACTAGCACTAACCTTATCTTAAGCCTATCGATTTAGTTTTGTTTAAATAACGTGACGTATCTTCACCAGTTAACTTCGCAGCGTACGACAACTTGCCCTACAACATAGAGATCGTAAATTACTGTGACGTCAGTTCGTCCTGTCTATAGACAGCGCCGGTTATACGTCGTACACGTCCGCTCGGCCAAAATTAACGACGATGCGGCGCGCCACTCGCGATTTGGGTCGGCGACAGATGACCAAGTCGGCATCAGTCATTTTATCTATGTATATTCGTCGGTTGTTCTCGGCATGGAGTACAGTACGAGTGGGCTGTGCGAGTTGTAACTTGCGTCCTCGGAGCTTGCGTCAACGGCATAACGACCCAGAATCCTCATCGTCTGATTTACGTCATCGCCAGTCCCAAATGTAGGACAAGCCGTTCTCTACGACTGTCAACCGAGCCTTTCAACTGTGATAATAATGCATGTCATCTTCGTAGATTCCCTCCATATATCAACGCCGATGGTAGTCGCGGGAATATGGTTTTCAGCGGAGGTTGTCTGTCTGTGCGTCTGACTGTCTGTCTGTCTGTCTGCTTGTTTTTCTGCACGATATCTCAAACCGCTTCAGCTTGGATTACCAAAATTGACGTAGAAATGTACCACCATGAGTCCTAAAAACTCATTTATTTTGGGGTCAAAAGGTCAAGGTTACGAGTCACAAAAATATTGCCGGCGTGGTTCTTTGCACTTTTGTGAGTGCTGGCTTCTTCTAGTTATTGTCTGTATGTATACAGGGCTGCGATTTTAACGACTAGTAATTAATTCGGTTCAAACCGATTAGTCGTTTCAGCGCAATCAAAAAAGATCAAAAATTAAGACTCCCGTTACATCAACGTCGTTTGATTGTCGTATCCCAAAACTGCCCGTTTTATTTGGTGAATAACTCAGTCAAACATTAATCGATTTCAATAATTTTGTTACACGGAATTCCGAGACAATGCGAGTTATACAATTTTGAATTTGTCCACCTTATCTGAAAAATACCGACACGCTCCTACCTTATGTAATGCAGAATTGTTTCGTCTGATCGAATGTACAATATACCCTATATTACGTACATTATTGTTTCCTTCACGAAGTCGGAGATTATTCGGCGCCATGAATTTCAAGCAAGCCACAACACTTCATGTACAAACGCTGCTTACAGGTTTATCGCTACTGACCGATTGCTCTGCGAGCATTCGGCCCATGTCTCTGCAATCCGCCACTGCATCTCGACCTTGTCCGGATTGGTACTTGGCACGCCCCTTCATCACGCTCTGGATGCGGTAATCCACAGGATTTAGGACGGGACTGTTGGCTGGTCACGTGTCAGGAGTGATGAACTGGGACGTATTCCGGCGCAAAAGCGTCGCGGATCGCCGGTAAAGCTTCTGCATCAGCAACACGTTTATATGCTGGTTGACTTTCAGCTCAAGCTTCATTGAAAATAAGGATGATACAGCCGAAGTTCGATGTCGCTATCGAAACCATTTCATTTATGACTTTGTGAAAGTGAGACGGCTGCCACCAGCACGACGTCTAATCCAAACTGAAAAAAATGAAGTCTGAGACGGCAGACTTCGCTCCCGGTGCTGCCACCTGGCGAACTGCACGAAACACACGCGTCGGCTCTGATTCTGACCCATTTGCTCCATTATTTGTAAACGTGACGTCATCCACAAAACGGAAGTATACAGAACATATTGCATTGTTGCCGGGCGCATGAGATATGCGAGTGGACAGACAGGCAGACAGACAGACAGACACGCTGATCGCAATACGCACCTTTACCAGGGGCGAAGTCATTAAACATTAAACACCCGTTAGAAAATTATTATGCGGAATATGTTGCAGTTCTTTTTGTAAATTTAAAAAAAATACTTTTGTGCATGAAGTAGTGTCGTTCAATATATATGGAGAAAGCTGTGCACTGGTGCCGTCACGTGGTGTTTTAGATTGCCCATCTGGACAAATGACGTGGCCTGGTCGCAGGTCAAGCCGGGGTATACGTCGGCGGGTTCCACGTCTCTGACCTGGCAGACGACTTCATCTGCCCGAAACAACGATGAGCGCGTTATCTGTGACGCGTCAGAAACACCCGAGTTCCGAGCATGTTCCGGTCTCCGTCATCACCGTCAACTCCAGCCCGCCGCCGCTTCAACTGCCGACGGCGAAGTCATCCGCCGACAGCCGCGAGATCTTCGATCTCGGCACTCCGGGACCTCCGGATGCGAACCCGTCGTCCGCCGACCGTCAGCGCAACGCCGCCACGACGACGCGGTCGAACTGGGCGGGCTGGCGCGATCGTCCGCCGAGCGGCGACGTCTGGACGGCGACCTGCGACGACGACGGCGGGCCGATGAGACGCAGCACGTCGGCGACTCTGTCGAACGAAGCCGCGGACTGTCACGCGCCGAGTTCGAGGCCGCAGTCGCCGCACTACGGCAGCGCCCATCATCTCGGGTCTTCGGTCACGTTCTGCAACGCGGCAGCAGGTGGAAACCGCGTCAACGCATCCGTCGACAACGACGAGGAGATCGGCAATCGTCGTAGCTTGTCCTTCTCTCGTACGACTGACGCCGACGTCGTCTTGCGACCGTCCGGGACGACAACAGGACCCGCCACTCAGCTGCAGCAGCAGCAGCAGCAGCAGTCGAAAGGGAAGTTGGGACTGACGTTGCCAGTCATCACGTGCGACGGCGTTGCGTCTGTACCGACCTCGCCACTGCGTCGCGTTCGTGGCGACGTGACGGGATTCGGGTCGACGCAGCAGCTGCAGCCGTGCACCATGTCGCTCGGCGGCGGATCACGCGCTGGCGGCAGCAGCAGGACCATCCTCGTGACGCCGCACGGCAGCTTTCTGTCCGTCAACCAGTCGCCGATCGAGTTCCGCGAGAGTACGTTCAGCGTCAGCAACTACTCGAACGGCGTCGGTACGATACAGTAAACGTTAAGTGTTGACAGTGTCAAACTATAGAAAACATAGGCAGTCGTATCGACATGCAGACCCACGCCGGCGACGGCCGCAGCTAGTACAGCAACGTATTAGGATGCGGAATACGGGTCATGGTCACTAGCAGCCGTGCGACCGTGACGGTTTTCGTAACCGTGTGACCTTGATTCTTGACCTTTTGACCTTTGGGTCAGTGCACGCCGAGCGACTGCTATAGAGTATGCGCGTACCAAGTTTGATGTTGATAGCTCGAGCCGTTTTCCTGTTAGAGCGCGGACAAACAGACAGACAGACAGACAGACGGCGGCTAAGCCGGCGTGGGTAACTAATACAACGCCGACGGCAGTCGCATGAGTAGGATGTTCAGCGGCGTTTATGTGTTTATGGTATGTTTGTTTGTTTGTTTGTTTACCCACAGCATATCTCAAAAACCAACGCAGCTATGATCATCAAACTTCACACAGACATGGTCCATCATACGTCCTGGAAACCCATTTATTTTGGGATCAGTAGGTCATAGGTCAAGGTTACGAGGCACGAAAACAGTGCCGGTGATGGGTTTTTGGCACTCCTGCAAGTGCTGGCTTCTTTCAGTTAATTTTATATGCATATATTTATTTCATACATAATTTGGTCGTCTTTAATAATTGTACGATTTTGAATGTTTATGTTTACTTCGCAGCAGTTTGCCCTCGGTGGATATGCGAAGAATTGCCATCTGCGCGTCTATGTGTCTGTTTGTTTGTCTGTCTGTCCGCTCGCGTATTTAGAAAAACAAATGTCCAAATTTCACCAAACTTTTACCCGCACGACGCTATGCTAGTGCGGTTATTAGCCGTCATCGTGTGTGCGTCCGTCTGTCTGTTCGTCTGTCTGTCACACGCCGGTATTGTGTCAAAAAGGCTAAACGTAGGATCACGCAAACAACGCCACGTGATAGCGCAGGGACTCTAGTTTTCGGACGCCACCGCCCTTCAGAAAACGCCGATTTCGACACATTTCGCTTAATAGTGCCTCAGCCGTGAAAGCTAGCGAAAAAGTTTAGTTATCACTAATAGGAAGTCGACAATGCGCTTTCCGTCGTACCATAGATGAACCCTGTGCGTTACCCCCACGTCCCCCAAAGGGTGGCTCAAAACGAGATTTTTATTACATTTTGCATTGCCTCTCATATCTTTGTTGTAGATAATCGTAGACACTTGAAATTTGGTATGCGGACGACAAACTATCCCTGAAAGGGGCGAGGTCACGTCACGTGATCCACTTTAAATTTTAAGGCCGTAAACATACCTCAGTAATAACTAAGCTAGAGTCGTCAAATTTCTTACACATTTAGGCTATATCTAGTGTTACCAAAAGGACACGACATATCACCCCCTAAATGGGCGTAGTTATGGTCACGTGATTGTTTTAAATATTGCCGTTTGCCGTGATGCATCGCGTCGCGCGGGTTCGTCAGCGACAGCTGAGCTACTAGTCCGTACATGTCACCTAAGGCCGTGGGTGGTCCTCATCTGACGACAGTTATGTACTTCTGGTTTTGTGGATGACATCGTGTTTTCACGTAATGGAGCAAATGGGCCAAAATCAAAGTCGACGCATATATTTGGTCTAGTTTATCAAACGGCGGCAACAATGTTCGCTTGAGTTACCAGACGGCGGTACCGGGGGCGAAATTGCTATCTACGATTGCAGGCTTAATACTGCTGGCTTGTTTATAATGATAGTTTATTTTCAGATGACAGCGATGAAATGTCACTGGTGTATTCGCGATTAGAGGTATAACTGCTCGCTGTTACATGTATTTCGATTACTTTTGCTGTATAGAGCAGTAAACGTGAAATAAATATGGAGTGAGTTTTGGTATTAAACCCTGTCACTCTTTTATTATCAAAGCAACAATTCAGTTCGCGGCACAAAATAACTAGCTTAACTAATTAACAATATTGGCCGATTAAGCGGGCCAGTAATAATGATAATAATAATGACGATAATAATAATAATATACGCATTTTATCCTGAGGTATAATATCGTGACTTCGTCGGATGGATAAGCTGCTCGATGCATGTGAACGTTAATGCCTTTCAAATTTATACCAATATTGTACGTGTACGTATCGTGTGTGAGAGAACAGGAAAAAGTGACCATCGTTGCAGTGACAAGATTGGTTCGGTAGCACTCTACTTAACTCCAGGTATTCGTAGTGACGGGGCCAGTGGGGTCGAATAAGTCTATAAACCGGTCGCGACGCCTTCGGCGTCGAGCGATGCGCATGCTGTGCTGTAGAAAATCCCAATGAAAGACTTCGCGGCCGAAATTCGCGCGCATCTTGACGTGGAGCATTTCCTGAGCCAGGCGCAGCTGATGCTCGACATTCCTGAGACGAGCGCCGAACAGATCCTCGACCGAATGCTGCACCATCTACTCGACAGCGAGGAGAACCCGGCGGCGTTCCACGAGGCTAGCAAAGTGCTCTTCACTCACAAGTCTGGTATGCCGACGTCTTTTATATTCATCTTTATTCACCAAAATGGTAGAGCAAAAAATAATAACACAGCCGAGCTTATTTGCATTAGACGGTTTATTTTGGACCTATTACTATCCGTCATACTGGCTAAGGTAATCTTACCAGTGATGTAATATACAGTCTGATCTCTAGCAGACAGCGGCTTAGAGCCTTAGACACGTTATGCGTGAGTTTTGATCATAGTTAATAAATCGCAACATCGGCTGAGATGCAATGACGACAGTCTATTTATGCTGACTGTGGCAAGACTGTAGCAAGAGTTCATCGAGTTCAAAGAAAGAAAGAAAGAAACAAACAAACAAACAAACAAACAAACGTTCATTCGGCTTTGGCAGCCTTTAACAAAGGCTGGATTACACAAACATACAACAGTGTACAACACATGCATAATACAATAGAATGGTACTGAAATTAGTGCCAATGATTTAGTCAATGCAATGTTCACTTGACAAATGCGGTACCACACCGCGTGGGGCTGTCGACCCTCGGATCACGCAAACCGACCCTGCCGCGGTGTTAGCCTGCACGGACGTGACAGCTTGCACGCCTAATTCAGCATAATGATGATGGAACTGAGAGTGGACTGTCGAAGACGAGTCTATTTTTAGCAACAGCACTGTAAATAGTTGCCTTAAAAGCCAACACAGTGGCTGCTGAGTCGCGAAAGACCTGAGTTACGGTATTTGAGACTTATATAGCAGCTGTGCATAATTTCTGTGATGCATTGCACTTTGTTGCAGAGAGCTGTGTGTCATTGGCCTCGCTGTCTGATGTGATAGTGTTTACTATCCCCGCGAAAACGAGGGAATATGTTTTCACCGGCGTTGGTTTGTTTGTGTGTCTGTGTGTCTGTCTGTGACCACGATAACTAAAACGATTGTGGACGGATTTGTACCAAATTTTATGGAAAGGTTCCTAGGGGGAAAGGGAAGACCAAGTTCGTGTTTCGTTACGATCAGTAGAGGGATGTGGAAGTAACGGTCAAAAAACTCGGCGATTGCTTTCGCGGGGATATGTACTCTCTGACAGTACTTTCCATCTAGTTAGTTTTGTGGTTATAAGACCAATATCACAATGCAATACATGCAGTGAATACATACGTGAAGTAATAGAGTAATAGACGATTAGAGAAAATAAACAACACCGAACACAATACAAAAAAGAAAAGAAAAATGATAGTAAAATACTTATGCAGTGTGTTCAGGTGATCCGATTCACACAAGGACAGTTATAAGATAAAAGGAACGTGGTCGTAGATCTTTTTCAGTTAGCTTTGATACCCGCTTCCACCGACAAAATTAGCTTGGCAGTCGCACGATTGTTCAGCTGACGTCTGTTGAGCGTCGGATAGAAAGAGAAATGACTCCTTTCTGAGCCGCTGCAAAGGTCTTGGTTACTGCGACCAGAAGATGTCGATGAGTTACATGCGCTGCTCTCCACTTGGCTACGACCTGGGACCAAGTGCCACAACACTGCAGTGCAGTGCTGGGGAAGGAACGACATATCTAGAAATACAGTTGACACTTGGTAGAGTTCAACCGGCTTGAAAGATAGGAGAAATTGCCGAGGAGCTCATCGACCGGTGAATTTAAAGCACTGTACAACCGTCGTAAACGATCGTAGTGATCGACTGAAGGCGCGTCTCGGCAGGTTTGATATCTCCGTTGCAGTGATTTCGCCGAAGAGATAGGACGAAACGTCAATGCAGCAGTAGCCTACGCCCAACTTAGGGTCAATAGAAATACACCGTGTTTCAAAGAGTGATACCATTTTCATTTTTTTAAGTAATTCAAACAAAATCGAACTGATTTTAATGATCGTTGGCAAACGGAATCCTGAAGAAATTCGACATACACGTCGACTGTAAAATGTCACTGCACTACCTTGTGAAATGCAGACCTCTTTTGTCTGATCGCAAGTTATTGCTTCCCAAAATGGATGGTTCTGAATGCAGCCAGTGGTGACGTTGTATTGCAACAATTAAATTTCAGGCAAGCAAGTTGCAAGAACAAGGGAGCTGTTAAGACTTCGGTTTTTACAATCTCTTCCAGTCTTTTCCGCTGTTATTATTTACTTTATCACCACGCTGTTCTGGCATTCAGCCCACGTCTCAAAAAAGCTAGCCTTTTTCGGTTAAACTTTAATAACATTGTCATACTTTGACAATAATTGACGAAATTTTACGAAATGTTGCAACACTGTAAGTCTGTAACGCATCCAGTGATGAGTGAAATTTAGAATTGAGGTGAACAAATTTATAATCTTCTGGTGTGAACTTTCTTCGGAATTTCGAATACCAAAAATTACTGAAATCGGTTCATTATTGATAGAGTTATTTTAAAAAATAAAAAGGGTCTCGCTTTTCTGCAACACATCATAGAATCATCAAATTATTCAGATGAGTGCCAGATATTCGCCGAGAAATGACAACGTCTTGACGATATACACCGAAAAATACTGTTAACGGTCATTCTTGTTAGCCCGCTCGGCATCGCGATGCTGCCGGCGGGCTTATGTTTTACTGAGGTTACTTTCTTTTTTAAATGTCGCCCCTCTCATTCGACAACGGACAGACAGATCGCAACGCGGATTTTTGTGTTAACACCGTTGATGAAAACAATTTCTACGACTACAAATTTGGTGAACTTTGGTCCAGTAACCCCTGGGATCGTTAGGTGCATTTGCATGGGTGGTGAGTGCAGGGAGGCTGATATACGCACTGTGTGCTGGTTAAAGGTCATTCGCTAGGTGGCAGTAGCATAGCCATCTGTAGGTGAGAAGTGCAGTCGCGCGATTGCGCATGCCGGGCGGGCTACATGTTGGGCTCTGTCCCGCTTTCTAGTTCGATTTGTTGTGGATCTTCTTTACGAAACACCCACAGCAAATTCGCAACATATCAAACAATTCTTTAGTGTGTGCGGTGTGCATGTGTCTACGCACGTGTTTCAGTACGTCAGCTGTCCAAGACGATACAGTGCACATGCTGTTCGTACGGAGGTGTCTACGACTACGACCAGTCGTGGATATGCGTCCTGTAAGTCTCAGCTATGCATGCGACGAAATACGACGTGACGATAATGCTCATACCACTGACAATGCCGTCGTCTGCCACGTTCTTTGTATATGCATTCGCCACCGACATTTTCGGCGAAGGCATTATGTTTTAAGCTGTCCTGTTGTCCCGTTCGTCGGTTCGTCCGGTCAGATATTGTTACCACGATATCTCAAGAACGTCTTGAACAGTTTTGATAAAAGTAACCGGGAATATTTACTGCTCCCTACTGATGATCTGGTTAGATTTCGGAGGTCAAAAGTCAAAGATTAACGTCACAGCAGGCCTAAGCATGTGATGACGAAGGCATTCCCTTCGACGCTGGGGCATCGTCTGGTTTTCAGTTTTCTGTCACGGCTGGGAAAAGCAGATGGAACACACGCGGTAGGCCCTACACATGTTTTTTTTTTCAGTTTTCACCTTTCAACTCCGTTATAGATTTGTCGTGCAGTAACCGTCAGTAACCGCGTTTATAATCATTAAGATTCTACGTCGAGTTCGAATGTGCATAACATATTTTGAGGACAGGTACCCTTTACAGGTGAGATGCAGTATGATCCGAACCAGCAACGTAGCTGACGAGGATTGGTTTTTCCAATTGGTTTGCATAAACTAAGTGTATTCCGATCTATCTGGACAGTGTGCACGCAGGAATGTTTGAATGAATGTTTGTTTGAATGAATGAATGTTTAGTCAGTCATTTTTTAAAGATAGAGGCTTAGCCAAAAATTTTTCTTTAGAAAATCCAAGAAATGGGGACAACATTTTCATCACAACTTAAGCCCCATCTATACAAGCAAACTATGTCGTACCAACATTGTCGAATGCTACAAGTTGATTGATTCTTTCGACAAAGTCGAACGTTGCTTCGACAATACAATGTTGCCTGTTGCTTCGACATTGTTGCTGTTGTGGACGGGGCTTTAAGAATGAAACTACCGCAGTATTCTCTCGTTCGATTTGTAGTTACGGTTGCGCCTGGAGGTACGGATCTCCGGACTTTCTGGGCCAGCTACATCGCTTTTCAAAGACGTAATTTTTATTACGGAACTGAATGCACTTCGATGTTTCAGTTTTAGAACTGTGCATCTTTTTGGCTTAGAACTGCACAAAATTTTCAGAACTGCATTTTTTGGTGTGGAACTGCACTTAATGAAAATCGGTTTATGTTTAGATGTACAATTGCGTCAGTCCAGAAGCGACACGTGGCTATCGCACGGCTGCGCCACCCAGCGGTGCTCGGACGCACCTGTCAAGAAGTCTGGTTCATTATACTGGTCGTCACTTCCACCAAAGAGGTTTCATTTCCGCTTTCTATACTCGCCTATTATACAGTATGCAGCTACGGATTGAGACTCAAACCGAACCTACTGTAACATGCATGTCGGTCCTCTTTATTGTCGGGCCGAAATGTACGCTGGCCGCGTAGCATGCTGCTCCCTGGTGAGTCGCGGTGAGTATGCCAACGGGACAGACAGACAGACGGACGGACGACGGACGTCACATTACGCTTTCCGCTAGACGCGGCCAGTCTAATAAATGTTTTTTTTATATTTTTTATTTTGTTGCGTTCGTTACTTCGCCCGCCGTAGGGGTGCGAAGTACTGCGATCAGCCTGTCTGTTTGTTTATCTGTCTGTCCGCTCGCATATATCGATAAACCACGTGACCAAATTTAACGAAATTGTATCTAATACGTGGTACCTCTGACCGTGGCTCATTCCGGCTCTTACGTCAGTGCGACACGTTATGTGCTTCCGGTTTTGCGGATGACGTCATGTTTGCACATGGATCGAATAAGCCAGAAACAACACGGCCATAATGTCGAACGAGTTTATCGTAAAATATCGTTCTTTCGACAAAGTCGAATGTTGCTTCGACATTGTGGCTTTTTTGGCAACAATATTTCCGTTTATGGCAACAGTATCAAACGTTTTTATGAAATTTCGTCATTTCGACAAAGTTCAGTTTGTTTCGACTTTGTGGAAATGACTAAATTTAGTTCGACATTGTTGCCAAAAAGGCAACAATGTCGAAGCAACATTCGACTTTGTCGAAAGAATCATTCGACTTGTAGCATTCGACAATGTTGCTTCGACGTTGTTGCTGGTGTGGACGCGGCTTAAGTTGTACGTTAACGCACCTGGCTGTGCAAGAACAGTGCAATGTCATTAAGGCAAAACCCGGCTTGCATTAGACGGTCAATTAGTCTGTGTTGTCGGCACACCGATATGCATAGTATATGGTCGTTATAATTTCAGATGATGTTTGGACGGCATTACAGACCGTGTTAGTTTTTAGGCCGCATCGCATGCACGCTGTACAGATGTCGCACGTAGCGTGGTGTGTGTGTCTGTCTGTCTCTGCGTTAGACATACGGTTGAGCTGTGCAAAACGGCTGAACCGATCGTGAGCCCGTTTGGGGGTTGACTCACGTAGTCCAAGGGAATGTATTAGACGGAGGTCTAGATCCCCCACGGAAAGGGGCACTTTTGAGGGGGACGTGTGCCGGCCCATGATAACGAGTGTATTGCTCATTGTTTTCGTGCCGCCGCGGGCGAATGTGCCCGTCCAGCGCACGAGGAAGACGAATGCATTCGCGACACGTCATGTCGGCCGATCTTGATGGCCGTCGTTTGTTCATACACATAGCCTAGCCTATTGAAATATCGCTATATCCAGTAACCTTACAGGAGCTGAAGGCTATTTACTGTTGCGTAATTTTTTCTCAGTGGCGGCAGAGTCGCGGGGTCAAAGGTGTCAGCTAAAATCCTATGGTAGATTATTGGGATCTAATAATCCGTGACAGGAGTACATTTTCTTACTTGAAACGAACCAAAATGCAGGACTTTGACCAAATATTTTCAAACGTTTCAGGAGGGGGTGCTACCCCCGAACCCCCGCGGAGGGAGGGCTACCTTTACCTCACCTTCCTCCGTCCCAGCCTATGCTTTTTGACCTACAATATTTCAACGCTTCGCCGCTACTGTTATTCTAGTGCGATTTATTATACAGTTGTTCAGCAATTGACGAGATGTCCAGTGACGCCGAGCGTCGCGCGCTCCCTCTTCGATAGCTAAACTTATAGATAGCTAATGAAGTCTATAATTCATCACCGACGACGATGGTCACAGGGGTAACGTTTACAGCAGCATTTGTCTGTCTGTCTGTCTGTTTTCTGCCTGATAGCAGCTACATGTAGGATCACCAAACTTGACTTAGAAATGTTCCACCATGAGTCTTGAAAACCCGTTTATTTTGGGATCAAAAGGTCAAAGGCCAAGGTCATGAGGAACAAAAACTGTACCGGCGTAGATTTTTTAGTCTTGTGATTTCCGGCTTTCTTTAGTTGGGATGGGTGTATGACACACAGAGCGACAGCTAAGCGTCTAGTTAGCTAATATCAGTCTATAATTCATTGGTGTGGGTGTGTGTCGGCAGTGCTTAAAGTAGTTGAAAAAGCTGGGGGGCCTCCCTTTCACCTCTTACCCCTCTCCCTTATCCCCTCGCCCATAACATCAATGT
>Ga0209780_1000951_pt1 | contig 17718 bp, 14 predicted proteins | sample WorMetexBAHAMAS2_FD_187384 | JGI IMG/M metagenome (GOLD analysis project Ga0209780, IMG submission 187384) | Marine gutless worms symbiont microbial communities from Max Planck institute for Marine Microbiology, Germany - Inanidrilus exumae... | ecosystem: Host-associated > Annelida > Digestive...
GCCACCGAGCACCAAGTCGCAGAAGAATCCTCCAAACACAAGAAGCCGAAGAAACCAAAGTTTGGGGCCAAACTAAACTGGACCCTACAGTGCAGTCAGCAGCTATCAGATCTGGCTCAGGAACTTGGAGAGATAATGAAGAAAACAGAAAAGGAAAGCTCTGACGCCGAGGAGCTCCAGATTCCTGTCATTAAAGCGAAGAAAACCGTGCCAGTCTTTAGCAAGACTGCTCCAAAGATGTAACCACATACAGCTTTGAACCGCTGCCACAGGGTTCCCTTGTTAGTTGCAGTTTTAAGTTAATTTATTGAATTGTACTTAATTTACTCCTGGTTTGTTTTATACTTTTATGTATATTTTCAGTGTTTTAAAGTATCATGCGTATTATGCATAACTCTTCGGCGGTTGTTTCTGTTATTGACAGAAACATTCTCTTGCGTTAGATTTGGCTATTTTGATTTTACGCTAAAATTAAAAAAATCGTTTTTAATAATTACGTACTGTTTATATGTACGAAAACTATGGTTAGGTAATGTGTCATGTTTCATTTTACAACATAGTTTCAACTATCTATATTAGGCCTAATTTAGGCATTTGAAGTATTTATGTTTATTGGTATACAATAAATTCCAAGTTCTAGCACAAAGTTTTGGCAATGTGGTCGTTTCGTGTGCATGTAGCACGATATATTGAGTAGGCCTACTTAGATTAAGATTTGATTAAGCGTTTATGACCCTCAGCTAGTTGCAGTAATAAGAAGTTGCAGTTGGTTTTTGAATTTGACTAATGATGTCTTACTTCATTTTTTCTTTACTATTAATCGTTTGCACTGACATTGCTTTGATATGTTTTCTAGGCCTATAGAATGGCGCTTGAGGTTAACTGTTAACGGTGTCACTGAACACGATTTCTGTCACATTGATGTTTAATAGCGTTTGCAGACAAGTGCCTCATTTGTCACCAGTTTAATTTTAAAGTTTGGTTTTTCATGTTAACTGTAATGGTGACTATGCTTTTAGTAGCAGAGTACTGGTACTGGGTAAATGCTATTGAAAAATCATTCTTCTAGTGGTTCTGTTAATCTGTGTGAAACAACGTCAACCTTGAATATGTCTGGTTGATGGCTGTTGGTGACTACTGACTACCTGTATTTTGCTGGTTTTGTGGAATGTGACCTGTGGAAGATTCATGCGTGAGAAGTATGGCATTTTGAAATTGTTTTCAGTAAACACTGAAAAAGCATTTTTTCTGTTTGTGCTAACAGTGTTTTTTAGACATGTAATCTGACAGTTATTGCCATGCATACCGGTACCTATGAAAGAAATCGATACAATTTTTTACAGTTATCTTATGTTATCTTCTCAAAACAATTTCCTACTAATATTATTATATACAGCCGTGGCAGTTATATGCGACAGTGGCAGTATTTTGCTGATGAGTGGAGAAAAGCTCACACCCTACACTAAATTAGCCCCATACGGGACTGATGGTCGACTCTTCGCAACTAACGTTTCTGCCTAGTTCAAAGTTACGTGACATGAAAACTAGAACAAATATCAGAAATCCGTCCCCGATCAAATTTAGATATTGTGCCCTAGTGTCGGAATTAGTGGTCAGCTATCAGATTTGGCACAGGAACTTGAGATAATGAAGAAAACAGAAAAGGAAAGCTCTGACGCAGAGGAGCTCCAGATTCCTGTCATTAAACCAAAGAAAACCGTGCCAGTCTTTAGCCAGATGTAAACACATACAGCTTTGAACCGCTGCCACAGGGTTACCTATGCAGTTGCAGTTTGATGTTTATCTAGTTTAATTATATTTAGTTTACTGATATTTTGTGTTTTACACTTTCGTGTACATTTTTATTATTTATAATATCATGCTCAACTCTTTGATGTTTATGTTAGGTGCACTTTATGACAGAAGCAGTCTTGCGTTAGATTTGCTTCATCTTGATTTTATATGTAAAATATTAATTTAAAATATTAATATTAATTTGAAATTATCTTTTGTATATACTAATTACATGCAGTTTGTATGTGCGAAAACTATGCGTAGGTGAAGTGTCATTTTTCGTCTTACACATAATTTCAGCTGTTTAAATTAGTTCAGGCATTTACAGTTATAGGTTCTCTGCTATACAGCATATTCAAGTTTTTAGAACATTGTGCATCTAAAGTGTTGGTGACCTTTTAGCCATTTCAATACATCACTGCATACATATAATGCGATTTATTGCATACCTAGATTGAGATTGGATTAAGAGTTTGTGTGACTCGTTTTAGCAATAAGAAATCATTGTTTTTGGAGTTGATTAATGGCGCCTTATGTCAGTGTATTGTTCCAGTTAACTGTTTGCACTGACGTTCTGTTGTACTGTTTTCTAAGCCTATATAGTGGCGCTATACTACAAGGCCGTAGCGTCAGGGGTTTTGAGCACCCCCGGGCGGCTGGGGTAGCACCCGTACTAAGGATGGCCCGTAGCACCCTCAGTTAGCAGTTCCAGGTGAAAGGAAGTTGGAATTGACATTGACAGTAGTTAGAAACTATAGTGTACCACACTTGCAACTTGCCAAGGGCGAGGCCCAAGGCTCCAAGCATGTGATTACACGATCGGAAATGGGGGCAGGGCAGTTCCAGGACTGGGTTACCATGTAGGACAGACCTAACGATCTTACATTGACTGAAATTGTTTAATCGTCCAGCACCCCCCGGCAATGTGGTGAGCACCCCCACCAAGAGATGGCTAGCTACGGCCCTGGTATATTATAGGTTGACTGTTACTTTAAAATCAGAACATTGTAACAAAACACAATTTCTGTCACTTACACGTAATCAGAATACTACTGACTGCAGGCACAATTTGTGTTACTGCATTGACGTTTAACAGCGTATGCTTAAATATATGTTTCATCCCTCACCAGTTTATAAAGTTTGCTGTGTCATGTTTGACTACAGTAGTAACAGGAACATCTGTAGGTTTTCTAAGATGTGAGTTTTGTGAATCAGTAGTATGGCATTTTGAAACTCTTTAATTAAACAGTGAAAAGCACTAATATTGTTGTCTTTTTATGGGCTACAAGTTTTATGGGCTATTAGCGTTATTTTAGTAATCAGGTTTCATAGATGATGCATGCTGAAAGTCGATCAAAAGCTGCATGTTCTTAGTTTAAATGTCTCTGAAATGAGCTATTTTGTGTTGAGTGGGATGCAAAACCTTTGTTTGAAAGTGCAACACACAGTTACTAGAAAGCAAGCATGCCTCATGACGGCACATTCCACCACATACTTAGCAAACGTCATTTGTGCATGCGGTGAATACTTTTTTAAGTAACACATGTCCGAAAAAATTCCAAATTCAGATGCAAATTAGTTCCAAAATGTTATCGCCTAGAATATCACGAAAAATCCTGCAAACGGACAGACACGCAAGCGACACATGACACCCCATTAACGGTTCGGATGCTATAGGAGGCGGTGGCACACAGTACATATTCACACCATTTTAACGACCACTGTCCGGGCAAACGATTTAGCTGGTTCAACCCCACTGATTCGCTTTCTTCACATACTCTGAAAGATGACATTTGGGAAAATTGTTGCAGGTCTTTTGCACGCCGGATTTTCCTGTCACCCAACCGATGGTGTCAAAGAACTGATCTAAATAGGACAAATCACCCACTGGCCGCATTCATTCTCCCGGTGAAAGTGAGGGAGTATGTTTTTACTGGCGTTGGTTTGTGTGTCTGCCTGTTTGTGACCACGATAACAAAAAAGATTGTGGATGGATTTGTACCAAATTTTATGGGAAGGTTCCTAGGGGGAAATTTCGTGTTTCATTATGATTGGTAGAGGGATGTGGAATTAACAGTCAAAAAACTCCGTAAACCGGCGATTGTTTACATTTTATACTTCTAATAGTAGGTGTGGCAAGTGTTGCCAAGTACTGGCGACAAAAACTCCCAAATTTCGCGGGGAGTTGTACTCTAGTACTTTCCATCTAGTTCTGAAATGACTCCGAGGGAAGGGATGTCAGACCAGAAGAACATAAAATTTATTTCAACATATCGTTTTGTATGTCGTGAATGATAACCTGGTTGATTAACTGATTGACTGATCGACTGACTGACTCGGTTACCTTATATATCCAGCTGTCTTGGTGACATTTGACCACGACAGTCTGAATACAGTACCTCTATAGCAGCATGGTAATAACTGCAACAGTATGCTGCATTCTCAATGAAATGAAAAGTGATTTTGTCAATATAATACAATCATAATAGCAGATATGTACAGCAAAACTCATAACATCAATCTCACGAAAATAGAAACAGTAATTCTGTACAATTCAGTCTTCAGTCCACAGTAGGCCTTTTATGAGCAGCTGTCTCAGCAGCAGCCAGCGCCATGGCGACAAGGCACGTACGGAAATTAATGAATACTGTAAAAACCCATTAATTTGGCTGCCCTAAAAGTTGGCGATTTTACATGCAAAATGTTTTGGCGTCTTTTATTTGGCAAATTCAAATCGCACAATTCCAACACACGAATAATGCCAATTATAGTTGGTACACCCTGTAACTTCACGGTTTTGTTAAGCCCGCGAAATTCGTGAAATAAAGGGTTTTACAGTACACAGTCTTGTGGCATAGGCAGCTTGTCCATAAAAAGTACACCCATCGTAAGTTCCTCAATGTCCACAATGCTGAGTTGCTGCCTGTAGCTGAGCAGTGGACCGTAACGTGACGTCCCACTATGCTGGCAACTAGAACCTGCAACAAAACGAAAACAGACCAACGGTTTTATGATATCAGTGATCAGCACACACTTCATCTAACAACAATGTTTGCCATCTGAAAATATCAGGCGATCTGAAAATCGATCGCGCCGGGACGTCTAGGCGAGCGTACGATGACTGCACAATCGATTCCCGGGTGTAGGGTGGGCATTGGGCCGGCTAGACCTTGAGTCTACATTGTTATTATTTAAGCCTGTATCAGCGTTTGAACTGTCTTCGAGCAGTAGGCGATCGATATATCAACACCAGACCCTCTCAGACAATCCATCGCCACAAGCGATCGATCGCCTCAAATGGAAATCACTGTGACATAATCATAGTCCAGACTAAGACGTGACCTGCCTACACTGCAGTTTTCTCACAAGCAGCAAAACACAAATTTTCGAAAGTAACGAAACTACACACTAGGCGCCTAGCCCCTAGAACCGTCTAGGGGCTTATTCCGCTGTGCTCTCCACCCGTGCTTGCTCCTTCCTGTCTTCTTTCCCTTCCATACTCTCCAGAGTAACATACTATGTTGCAGAGGTAACATAGTATGTTGCAACAGGCGATAGCAGTGATGACTGCAGCAGCGGCCTGCGGATACACTGCCTCCGCCTGTAGGCTGCTACTATCACCATTTATTATTGTTACTTAGCTAAAAATATGATACGTGTTTTACCACCTACAGAGAGTGGAAGGCTGAGTTGACCTAAGACTGCAGTAAGGGTGCAAAGTCCCTGCCCATGGCTGTGTATTGCAGTGGCCGTCATGATAAACACATGTATTTTAGGGTTTAATGTCCCACTCGACACATTATAGATTATTTCGGAGTCTGACGATTTTACAGGTCAGATGACCCAACCAACAGTGTAATAGCACTGAAGGATGATAGTCTTCCAGCTCAAGGGCCAATCCCACAGGCTCAGCACACTAAAGGTAAAGAAAAGGATGTAATCAAAAATTTTTTCTACATATAGCACCAAGTACACCAAAGACGCAGAGGCGATCGGAAGACAGCTAAACCAAGCAAGATCAAAGCCCAATCCAGCTGCCAACGGTGGTCTTTGATCTTGGGGTATCTATCACACATGGCATTCAGAATGCATGACCTCTCCTTGTGAATTTGATACAGAGATCACCTCCATAATATTAGTAATCTTTAAACTTTCAGTTACAACAATACGCTGCTAACAATAAACGCAACAAACTGACCATACAGGTTCATTCAGTCCGAATCAGTAACATCAATGGGAACTGTTTCACCATCAGCATTCGATGTGATTCCTGCACATACGTTAATGAAATGTGGTACACAATACATACTAAGATGCTGTAAAGTATCTCCCATGTCTAAAACACCTGCAATTAAAGGCTGAGTCCGTGCAAACTGGAGTTAACAAATAAATATAGTGATCTGTTTTCTTTTCAGGCCGTTGCTTGACTTTTACCAATAACTGTTTCTTAATCAGCCTACTCTTCTAGCACACTTAAGAACCTTGGACATTATTGAAGCAGGTTTATCTGCAGCCCAGATGCCATTCCTGCCAACCAACTGTCAAAACTATGCATGGAAATCTACCATTATAGCTAAAAACAAGAACAACACCTATCAACACTAGTAAGTAACTAGTTATGAAAAAGAATGGGCCCAATTTTCAAAAGTTCCCAAGATGATCTTAGGATAAACTTAGGATAATGATTAAACCTACGAGGATCTCTGGATACAGTTATGACAATGTTGATTTTCAAAAATTCCTAAGATAAACCTAGGAAAAGTTACTATAAAAATACGATCACAATTTAGCTATATTAAGATAACCATTTCAAAGCATAAACACAAATAATGATTTTTATGCAAAACGTGTTCAAAAGCAGAACTTAATTAACACAAGCGTGGCCACAAACATACCCTAGCGAATTCAACATGAAATTTATGATTGTTCTATTTTTCCCTAAATGCACTGGCAGTGGCTGTCCTATATAATTAATCAACAGAGGCGAATTACTTTCAGTATATGCAATTACTAAATTGTGATTTTCAAAAGTGCTATTAGGTAATTATCGACATTTCCACAGCTTTCACAGCTTGAAGCAAGTATCGTATCAGATAGGCTATTCAACGTTAGGCATAGGCTAATAATTGAGCAAGATTTATTATAAATTATGGCACCCTCTGCTGAATAGAAATGCAATGAAAATTTATATATTAAATCAGAATTTGATAACATGGCTTAATTTTAAACTTTTAAAGAAAAACAACTTAATGTGGGCTCTTATGGTTGGTAGCTATTTTTCATTATCATCATCTTAGAAACAAGAAGCTCCACTATCGCAGAAGGACAGCGCGATGCACTATGTTGTAAGTTTGTGCTACGTTTCACGAGCTATGGAAGTTAAAAAGGTTTCAAATAGCAAAAGTGACCTTCAATGTCATTCAAGGGCACTCACAATGGCGCCATTCGATAGGCCACATACGATTTCCTAACTGCCAAATCAGAAGTCTCTAACTCTACCCGTTACAAAGATACAAAAGGCCACACAAAATATGAAAATGGGGTGGTTTGGGTAGTTTGGAGTCACTCAAGGTCATTGAAAATAGCACCATGCAATAGAGCACATACGAGTTCCTATTAGCCTTCCATAGTAACTATGTCCCTATCTTACACCGTTTCTGAGATATAGCGAGATGTTGGTCGAAAATCGCCGATTGTAACCTACCCCACCTCTGTTTGGCGCCCCCGTTGGGGGTGACTCATTGGAATTTCGACGAGATCTTTGGCATCAGAAAACTAGAGTCCATGAGCTATCGTATAGCACTGTTTGCGTGATCTTAGATTTAGATTTTGATGATGATGGATAAGCATACAAAGAAGTTACGAGAACTTAGGATATATCCTATCTTAGCAACGTTCGAAAATCAGGCCCCAGCAATGTATGGAATAATTTAACACTGCATTCTTTAAGCTTTCTAGATTAATACAAAAAACACTTTTTTACTATAACAATGTGAAATATTGCATAAATACATTTCTGAACATAGGGTTACTTTACCAGAATGTGCTGGATTCCTTCCTTTGTTGTACATCTGCTGTATCTCGTTCAGCAGCTTCTTGATATTCTCGTTCAACATGTCCTGCATATCATTCTTGTTACAACGATCCAGCTGCCTACGCAAGTGTTCATTTTCTGCCTCGAGTTTGGTCACTTTCTCTCGCAATGTTTTTTCTGTATCTTCGCCTTCAATACATCACAATGAACAGCCACTTTCGCTAGTTTCGCAGCATGTTTGAGTTTACCTTAGTTAACCAGTTGCAAGTAAAAGGGACTGAAGCAGACTCTTGCATGCCATGTGACCTGACTAACATAAAATCAGTTTCAAAGGACCAAAGGCAATCTTGTAAGTAAACATGAAAAAATAATTATGGAATAAATTAGCCCCGTACGGGACTGACGGTTGACTCTTCGCAACTGACGTTTCTGCCTAGTTCAAAGTTACGTGACACAAAAACTAGGAAAAAATATAAAAAATCAGGCCTGATCAAATTTAGATATTATGCCCTAGTATAAGAATCAGTGGTCTGTTGCCAGCTCCCATTGTAAATTGTGAAGGACATAGCTTTTGAAAATGAAAGGATTTCCAACTCTGAAGGGCTCGTGACCTTGACCATGGATCTGGTCATACTGCATACCGTCATACATCACTCATCGACCTCTATGTACATGCCAAATTTCATTGTAATCGAAGAAACTTTCTGTGGACGGACAGACGTACATACATACGTACGAACGGACAGACGGACATTCGAGACCCACTTTATCAGGTAGACTCAGACTTAAAAACTCTGATGATACTGCATAACCACTTTGACACAGTCCACAGGTGCAATAGATAAAGGGAGATTGACGAACAAACAGAATTAAGACAATGCTAACTGGTAACTACTGGTTTATTTATAAAAAAAATTCAGCATAAAATATCCAATACTTTAACTGAAAATGCTGTGTCTTACCACAAAGTTCAGCTGGCTGTTCACCATATTCTCTCAAGTCAAAGACTGAAACAAAAACAACAGTTATGAAGTAATAGTTTTAGTAGTCACTATGCACATATCTCAGAATTTTAAAACAAATGGTCAAAGAACTTTGACGAAAAGCCGCATCACAAGGAAGGGGTCATATTTTTCATCAAAGACAATGTAACGTGACACCGACCAGTCTGGAGCATTGCAGCCGGCTGCCCGCAGTCCTGCTGTCACCGTTATTGATTTTTTGACATGTAAACGTTCAACCAAGAGTAGAAGCATTTGTACATTCACGGTTATGTTGATAACAGACAGTGGGCCAGACATGTTGACAAAACAGGGCTGGCTAGAGTGGTACCGCTCGTCGTTCATTCGTTATTGCGGGCAGAGGTCCAGCCTACTCTGGAATCCAACACTGAGACCTTATGTAGGTCCAATGCACTAGCCCAGGGAGAGAGGAGGTGAATTAGTTGGTGTGCGAGTATACGCATGACGTGTAGGGTGGGGGCGGGATCAGTAGGAAGTGAACAGCTTGACGTGGCCTACGGTTTGGCTTAGCCCTGACTGGCGCTGCACCAGCCAGTGGCCAGCCATGCCTTTTACTTCAGCCACGCCGGCGCGGCCGACAACCTTGATGCTGGCGTTAGCAATGGTCACTGATCATAGAGGACACCGTCAAACCCTACACTTCCTGCCCAGGAGTTTATCCCTGTCCATCATGTGTGTAGGAATTATTTGAAATAATTCTTTGGTGGACAGCAGATGCACCTGGGCTGGGTTTTGAACCCCAGCTCCTAAGGCACATCACACTCTACTGCACACGACGCCCAAGTGCATTAACCACTGAGCTACATGGGCAGGTCCTGAAGTGGTACCATTAAAATTATTTTTTGGCACACTCTGTCTGCAACAAATGCATTTTCTTAAATATTTTGCAAATATCAGAAACTATAATACAACAGCTAACAGACAGTAAAAAATTGCTCTAGATAGATGCAAGTATTAGTTCGTGTTTTCCAATTAAGTGCATGGATTGTCAATTTTTCTACGTTTCCCTGACTTTTCTCTAGCCACATTTGAGGACTTTCTGAAATTTACAAGTTTAGCCATATTTTAATAAATAGTCTGGCCGCAGTTATGACTTGACTAGATTACCTGGCAGAATGTGAGGCGGGTGCAGCGTTTCAGCAACCCTTCCATGAGAACCGTCAGCAGCATTATGTATCTCTGCCACAGCTTATGCAATCCACAAAGACCAGTTACAGTTGGCTAAATAGGTGTACCACATAATACATTACAATCAGTTCAAAATTAGCTTCCTTTGAAAATAGTTCACTATTCACATGTAAACATTGTTTCTCCGCAAACATCGTCATTGGAAATTTTAAGACTGAACGAGTGTGCACAGTTTAATGTCTCAATCAACAAGTAATATTTCCAAAGGTGGCAAGAAATTGAGGAATGCACTGGTATTGATAACCAAGCTCATACACAATGATAGAAATTGCAGAAAAAAGTCGACGAAAGATGGACACAAAACACACAGGATAAAGCATCGGGTTAAGAACACAGATGGAATAGACGGAAAGAGTGGAGTGCCAAAAATGATAAAACTCTACTAATAAGTGAGAAAGCTACATTAATGCAATGCGTTTATAATTATTACATGACAGTGGCATTGCACAGCCATCGTAATGGAACAACGATCAGGTGATGGATGATACATGCATGAGGTCAGGCCACTGATTGGGTCAGTGCTTTCAGAGTTTCGTTCAGTGCTTTGACACTGTTGGCTGGGTGATGGAAAGGACATCTGGCCTGTAAACAACCTGTGCTATTTTAACACCAAAAGTTCTTCATAGGAACAAGTGGAGAAGCAAAACCAAGTAGGAACTGGCTAGTCGAGGTTCATTAGAAAAATTGTCATTAAAATAGGGTCATGCGCAGTCCCCTAAAATAGCCCTATCTGTTTAGCCATAAACGAACATATACTGTCTGTAAATTATCCACTGATCATCTAATTTTGACAATCCAGATCTACGAGCAAACCTAATGCACATCTCCACTGGATTCTGCAGGATCACTTCCCGTATAACATCACTTGAAAACATAAAGATAAACTGAAAATATGATCCATCAGTTGAAAGGTTGGTTGGTACGATCAGCACCTCTGAAGCCTGCACGTAATGGCACTATATAAATGTGCTTATGATCACGATATGATTATGATTGTTTGGTTGGGAGATTAATATCCCCTTTCTGCACAAAAATAGGCTATATCAGGGACAAGGACTTGGATGGAGATTTAGTTCTGCCAAGTTAAAGATGGCCAACAATATAGTTACCTCCTGACCTCCTTGCCTTTTTGCTCACCAACGATCCAAAATGGGAAAGGATAGGGAAGGCTCATTTAAGTTACTATGCTAGTGCCTACAACAGGGTGGAAACTAACCAACCACCACCAGGCCTATTTATCAGTTCAATGTGATATCTTGTGTAATTGCTGTTCACCAGTTCCAATAACATATCAGTGCCTATCGACTCTCGTTGCATAAAATCTTTCCCATGTGGGTCTGGCTTTTGGAATGCTTCTCTTAGGCAAAACATAACAGAAGCACCCGGGGGACCTCGCACCAATGGTACCAGACTGCCCCCTCCATCCTGTCCATCTGCTGAAAAGAGCCACAACACTTCTAACATTGCAGCCTAAATGGTAAAAACCGACAGTAATGGAAATGAGCAAATTTCACTTTAGTCTTTGATGCACTATTGATGTGGCTAGTTTAAATTTGCCAAAGAGTTAAGAAATTTGCAGCCTTTTTGTGAACAAATGGTAAATATCAAAATATGAAAAAATGACCCAATTATACAAAAAATAATCAATATTGAAGACAATATATCACTTACCAACATACTTCTGCTGTCGTATTGGCATCACAATATTCCTATCACCAACCTGATCTCCTCCTTCACCTGAAGCAAAGTATGAAAGAAAGTTAATCGTGAATGGTCCAGTGTAAGTCTGTTACAAGCTGGTACTGTATCAAAACAGATGAACGGATCGAGCTCATTTTTGGCATAGACACTACCCTCCACTTATCCTACACTGTGTTGGAAGGTAATTCAGGTATGTCCAAAAATAAGCGTACATTGTACCAAACTCTGGACTTTAAAAGTTTAAAATTTTGCAACTGCACATCGACTGTCACAAGTACTGTCAACTTAGGTGGACAATTAATGTGAACTGGCGACAGTCATTGGTCGCCAGTTTATCACAATGAGCGTCTGACACCTTTATGTACAACACAATGGGCATGAGGCTGCAGCACATTGCGGGGGTCTGTCTGCGGCAGCCAAGACTGGTCATAATGAGCAAATATAATAATCTGTTGCGAAGTACCCTTGTGGCCTTCAGCGTGCATCAAATCTTAGGTTTATCACTGAGGCATAATCAAGGAAAATTTACGGAATTTAGCTCAGATCTACGGTTCAGGTCACAAGTTACTATCACGGCAGATCTGAATGTGATTAGCTAAACAGGTCAAAGTTTTGCTCGACTAACTGTAAATGTCAAAATTTTGCAGAAATCAATTATGCAAATTATAAATAATGCTAAGACAACATATTACTCACAAAGAGGATGCCCTTGTTCTGGCACTGGCACTGCATCAACTGTTTTAGGGCCATCGACCTGATCTTCATAATCTAAAGCAAAATATGACAAAGTTAATACAAAGATTGCCTGCAGCAATGCCATTATAATACAATCCATTTTAATGACCAAACTGCAGGTAAATCTGGTTTAGCCAGCTGCTTTTCTCTCTATCTGTTACTACAAAGTCCCTGTATGCAAAAGAAAATCATCATGTTAATTACAATGTATTGTACACGGCAGAACAAAAATAAGACATATAAGTTCTGTGCACGGTACTTTACATATAACAAACAGTTGTTATTTGATATAACATACTCATGTACTTACGTTTTTGTATTATTTGTAATATTGCACTAAATCATATGCAAGCAGCACTTGCTGTAATAAACTCAAGTGCTGTTCATAGAGTTTAATTTAGTTTGTGTCAAAGAGTAATCATCACTGTGTCCATTTGAAGATGACTGGCAAAACAGGTTGCAGTTAGCAAACAGTGATGAGCAGACTGTAAAGGTGAGAAATTTGCCGAAATGTCTATTACAAAGTGACTAACATTCATCTGTTTGACAAGTCTTCTTTTTTCTAGAGTAACTCTAGCCTGGGTCAGGTCCTCAAAAACAAACATGGAACCTTTGGAAATTATTGACACAGGTTTCTATAGGTCAGTTATCCTTTCTGTCAGCAACAGTGTCAAAGTACTGAAAGGAATTCACAGCACTGACCTTACCCACTGGCATCCACCGACCAACTCGTGAGGTTAAAAAAGCCACACCCTTTCAGCAGTGTGCATAAAATGACAAATACTAGATACAACTCACAAAGCAGTTGTTCTCGTTCCAACACTGTGCCTTTCAAATCAGCATCAGCAACCGGACTTGGTTCATTATCTGATACACAACAAGACAGAAAGTTAACAATAAAGATTGTACATGTCAACAAGATTTATGTGCACCTACCAGAAGCTGCATTCTCGATTCTCCTTCTCCAGCTGTTATTAACAAACATTTACTTCTGTAGCACGAGACTGTACTCAGTCACATAGGCCTAGGATGAGTGCAACGTATATATTATACTTCAATGATTGCCTGCATTTGTTGTCAATACATGGTACAATACAAGACTTGTAGGGCGCCTATGAAACATACAGAAACACCATACAAAAGTCACAAATAAGCATGCTCAAAAATACACAGTTGAGCCGTTTTTTGAATGTCGTAGCGTCAGTGAGATCACGCAGATCAAATGGAAGACTGTTCCAGGCAACTGGACCAGACTAGCAGAAACCATGTTCACCAGATTTAGTCGTTGTCCTTCGCAGGACATAGTCTGCAGTGTCAGTTGACCGCAGCCCATATCTGCTGACAGCTGCGAAAACTGTAGATGCACATTCAATCCAATATTGCGGTGCCTGCCGGATGTGAATTAAGTGCACGAGTAGTCAGATTTTGTACATGATTCTCTGTTCAACTGGTAGCCAATGCAGCTCCTTTAACACTGGTTTCACATGGTAGCATATCGACAGATTCATGATGATGCAGGTAGCTGCATTCATCACATGCTGCATAGGCTGGATAGTTGACCATAGCAGACGTGACAAAAGTGAGTTGCTGTAGTCAAGCCGCAACTGTATGAGGGCTGACACCAGCTGTCAGGCAAAATCTTGTCTGACAAGCCGGCAAAGCTGGCAAATTCTACGAAATTGGGAGAAGCAAGAGCTGATTATTTTCAAGATGTGGGTCTTCATCATCAGCTCACTGCAATTCTTGACAATAAATATGACTTTCTGGTAGACTAATAAATAAGGTATATAGTAAAACGCATGGCTAAAATGTATATCATTCATATTTACGTATTATCATTAAACTACTTCCAATAACAAATCCACCATTCACCTGGTACATCTCGTCCACTCCGATCATCCATTTCATGAATTGCAGGCACTGAAAATAAAAGTAACATTTGCAAGTTGTAACACAGCAATTGTAGATATCAGACTTCACCCACACTGTGCAATCCTATCACCCTTTGAGGTCGACAGGCCACATCGCCTGCGCCTAGAAATTTTCAGAATACTATTTGCGCTTGCCTGGCACACTGAATGATCCTTTTGCTGCATGACGTTTCTGGCAATTGAATAATCCCTTTTGCAGTGAACGTGGCAGCGACTGCTGCAGTGAAGATTGCCAATGCTTTTGAATCGCCCGAAAATTGCCCATTCCTCTTGGGGGATCTGCACCCCCATGTAATACACAGTTCCTTCGGCCCACCTGAGCCTTCATCCAAAATGGCATGTCAATTGGTTCAGCCGTTTTTGCACAGCTCACTGTAGAATGTCCCAATACTTTACAATGGTCTGCTACGTTTTCCCATAAAAATTGCCCCTTCCCCTCGGTACATCGGGTCCCCCCATCTAGCACATGGTACATAGGACCCACCCAAGTCATCATCCCAAACGGCATCTCGATCGGTCCAGCCGTTTTTGTATGGGTCCCAAACGCTATGCTTTACAATGCATTGTCAATGGGGAAAAATCCCCAAAATTGCCCTTTTCCCTTGAGATTTCGTCACCCCACTGGAGGAGGACCGAGCCACAGCCATAGGCAACATGCACAAAAATTTGGTAACGATCGCGCCCGTGGTTCGAGACGAGGGGAGCTACCAATTGAGCCACGTATGGGACAAGCTTTTACATACTGACGACAGCACCAAATGTCAGTCCTGATGAAGGCTTCCGACGTGAAGCCGAAACGTTGATAAACGGTATGTTATGTTGGTTGTATTAGAGTAATTTTATATAAGTCAGGTCCCTTTCTGGCACTGTCAAAAAAGTGAAAACATGTTACTTGTTTGCTGAGGATAAAATTCTAGTGCAAAAAAATAAAAAGGGCGTTGTGCTAAAATCAAATGATTAAACTACGCACAAATTAAACCACAATGTCACTTATAATTTCAGGGTATAAAATTACTAACTTTACTTTGAACATAATATATCATCTGTAAAAATAGTAAAATAAACTAACACAATATAAGCGACACGCAATGAAAGGAATCATAAGCCTTCATATAACAGACATAACTTACAACCATTCTGTGTCTTCTTTGAGCACTTTTTCTTCATGCTACAAATATATGATCAGATTCAATACCTTTCTTACACAGCTTTCACCTCTTTTATCTGATTGGGTATAGCCAAATGCACGAGCATCCCTACCAAAAATATCATTGAAAACATCCACATTGTATGCAGTAATCCCGTTACAGATATACTAGCCAACCAATCATCAAACATGCAAAAGTAAAAGCATAACCACTTATAAATTCCATTCACTTGGCCCTGCAGAGTGGAAACATTACTATATTTGCCAACATAAATACTGGGTGGGCAAAATTAAACGACACCAATGTGGTTTACAGTGTCACATACTAAAGCATGTTTCAGTAAATTTCAATGGATTTTGGCATAATAATAGCTCATTTACCCACAACGTGAAGCACAAAAATTAAATAACATTCGCCAGAGGGCGCTGCAACAACTAGTATTGTCTCTGGGGTAGTAATGGCCTTAAAACTGATTTTTCTTACTGAATATTTTTACACTAAAATGGTGCATTACTGTAATTATTAAATTCTACGGTAAATAAAAGTCCTCTGGTTTCACTAGTTTTTCTAGATTTTGAATGTCAAATTTTATGTTATTTACTCTTTTGTGATAAGCTAATTTTTTGAAAAATTTTTCATTCTTGAATAACACTATAGTCAACAGTCAACGCATGTCGATGGGTAAAATCTTATGCAAAGATCGAACTGTGGCAAAAGTGTTATGAGTGGAGAAGAACTGGAGTGCACGCTGTCTCATGAAAAAATTTCTGAGCAAAGGCTGGTCAAAATCATGTCATGATCGACTCATCAGGAAAATCGATGCTGGATTACCAGTAGACAGAATTATTGGACGCGGTCGTAGAAGGTCAGAGAGAACTGCAGCAATCCACCAAAGTCCTTGTAACATTGAACTGCAAACTGGCATCTCACGTTCATCAATACTACAAACTGCCAAGCTGGATCTCAATCTGAAAACGTTCAAAAGAATGGCTGGACAAAAGCTGAACCACACTGTGCGGAACACTATCGCGTACCCGAGGCGTCAAAATGTAGTCTTCATTGAACCAGTGGATTACGCTATTTGGGGGCTCTGCAGGAGCGAGTCTACCACAGCAGGAAGTTCGACACCATTGATCAGCTGAAGCAGGCAATAATGCTGGAGTGGCACACACTGCCACAGCGCATGATTGACTGAAGAATCAATGAATGGAGACGTCGTTTGCAGACTTTTCAGTGTGTTGTGAACTAGCAAGATGGAGACATTAAACATGTTTCACTGATTGTCTGTAATCTAAAGTCATTGTTGTTAGAGGCGCTGTGTTGAAATACTTTTGGGCGTAATGCATGACTTGCATTGCAAACAGTCAGTCTGTATCAGACATGTTGATATTAGTGGCGCCCCTTAGCGTGTTATGCCTTCAATTAAGATAGTACTGGCATCACATCTTTTGCTGCTTTAAGTAGCTTGTATGTGTAAAAATCATTTAATTCTAATGATGCAAATATAAAAGTCATTGTCGTTTAATTTGGCCCACTCTGTATATTAGCAAAGCAAATCGTATCAAAGGGCTGAGTGCACAATGGTAAACTTTTATTTTTATAATGACTACAGCTGAATGTCAAACTTTAAGAACTGAACTGTGAAAAACAAAATAATGAAAAAATCCACAATCGACTATTCAGTAACAACTATATAGGAAATTTCACCAACAGCAAAAATGACCTTCAGAAGTTACTCAGTCAACCATTCTGTTCTACTCGGTGAAGAAAGAGTTTTATGTAGCCAACGAGCAAACCAATGTATAGCAAACAGAATTTGCTCATGTACATAGATTCCATTATTATATAAAGTACCAATACAGCAACATCTAGATCACCATTCAAAATACTGAATTACAATACAGCATCAGCAGTAACAGAGCAATAATAAAGATATATCAACAATTTACTCACAATAACGTCACAGCTAAAATGATGACCACAGCTAAAATGATGACGAGTAGGGGTACAAGGACAACTGCAATGACTAAAGAAATATAGTCATTTTTACTGAGTTCACTAGTTTTAGTTGTCAGCAACTCATGATCCTTTCTTGCTGTAACACAAAACAAAAATCAATAAATATGCAAATCAAAATAAAACTAGATTCATGGCAAAGCCCAGCA
>Ga0209780_1000952_pt1 | contig 17705 bp, 9 predicted proteins | sample WorMetexBAHAMAS2_FD_187384 | JGI IMG/M metagenome (GOLD analysis project Ga0209780, IMG submission 187384) | Marine gutless worms symbiont microbial communities from Max Planck institute for Marine Microbiology, Germany - Inanidrilus exumae... | ecosystem: Host-associated > Annelida > Digestive...
TCTTATCATAGTCTATAACATTGTTTATTAATTTTTATCTTAGCTCAAAGCCTTGGTTATATCTCACATTTTAAAATCGCTCGTTAGTGTATTCTTGGTAATTGTTTTCATTTTGTTTTGTTGTTACTTTTTCTTTCTTGGTTTTTAACCTGTAATGGCACTAAATGGCCTAAATTGTGCTTATGTGCCGTTAAGAAACTACTCACTCACTCACGCTAGTGTCGAGGTAAATGTAAGTTTACTGGAACATAAAACTGAAGAATATGGTGGTTACCGTCGCAAACTTGAGTTCCGAAGTTGTACGTGTACCCAACTTGGCACTGTTCTGGGTCGCATTTGTTCTGTCCCTTGATGTTGCATGACTTGCAGTTTTGAGCGCAAGCTGCAATATGTAACTATATCTTGTGATATCAGCATGCTGACTGAATTCAATACACAAACACACACAAATACACACACCGACAGCCATTTTCAGATCTACATGCCTTAGTGGCGAAACGAGAAAACCGAGGACCCACGGCAGACTTGTCGTTGTCAACCCTTGTTTACGATATTCTCATCTCATTTCCATTCGTGTTAACAAAATATCATATACTCTGTGATTTCTGCGGTTTATAACCAATTATCATATCTCTTACCATTTTGTGCGAGTGCATGGGCCTGTTTTCGTTTTAGCTGCCTATTGTGTTTTTTCTACTACATTACTTGTTCACTTGGTTCCGTTCCTGTACGGCTGCGTCACCCCAAGGTGGTTGTTTGCCATGATGATGACGATGATGATGATGATTATTATTATTATTATTATTATGGTCATTGTCATTGTCATTATCACTATCATTATCATTATCATTATTATTATACTGCACTGATTAGTTTGGCCTCGTTTAACGTCGCTGGTAGTCAGGAAATTTGCTCATGGCCAGACAACTTGCAGTAACAAAGAACAATTTTGTGTAAACGCATATGGCACACAAAAATCATAACACAAGCAAGTATATGCTTAGTATTAACATCGAAGGACATGAATGAAGCTGCTATTGGGTTGTCAAGTGAAAACGAAACGGCGAGAGATGACGTACGCAGACACGAAGTGTGAGCACTGTTGAATCCATAGCCGTCGTTGCATTTGTCGCATTTGCCCGGACCATAGATAGGACATTCCTTGCAGTTCTGCGCACACGCTGCAAAGCACACAACGGCAGTAAGTCTAGTGACGTCCAAGCAGTTACTATGTTATGTTTTATAGCGCGGGCGGCGACATCTGGTGAATGCTTACGGGGTGAAGGCCTGGTGTGGTTGATTGGGGCGGTGGTGTGTGTTGTAGCTGCAGCATTGCGCTCCTGCACCATTGGCACTTGCCAATCAACTGCCACTTACTGCGGTTGTACAGCGCGGCTGGTCGCGGCATTGCCGGTGTAAGTAGCGCTATAGAAGAATCCGAGCTTTACCTTTACCCTTTTTTTACCTTTAGTACAAGCAGACTAGCATGTGAAGCATGCAGGCTTCATTTTAAGCAAGCATCATCATAATAAAAAGTTATACACAAACACCATTAGAAAGAAAGTCAGAGAAGTCAGTGTATAGTGTCTTTGACATTAACAACAGTCATAACAAAACGCATCAATTTCGCAATGTCCCCAAAATGACTAACTTGGCAGTCGTCGTTCGATGCACGAAATTGAAGTAACATGAACGAAAATGTAATTGCTTTGTGACTGTGACAGCGTAAGAAACTTTGTAGTCCATATGACTAGAAGTATCGGACAGTGTAACAAGAGTTATAGTTGTACAGTTAGTAATTTCATATTGCTATCAAAAAACATCCTTGGACGTGAGTAGGCCTATGCTGCTTGCAGACCAGTGTTGCTCTACTCATAATACTCTTATTTTTGGACTAGCAGATCTTAACATGTCTGATAATTTTACGTTGCAATCGTGGAGTAGCTGCAGTGCTACAACTTGCGGGAACCCATATAAACTGTGCGTCAACCATTGTCGTATTAATGTGCGAAAACATTTTTTAGTGAGCGTATTATCAGAGTTTGGAACAGTCTACCACCAAGCATTGTTAGTTTTGAGTCATTATTGTCGTTCAAAAATTCTTTGGGTAACGTCAACCTCGGTATACATACCGAATACTGATCGTTATTTTCTTTTTCTTTTTTATTATCGTTTTATTGTTTTTAAGTTACATCTAATTTTGTGTGTATTACTTTTATGCGCATGTCTCTGTAGACTATGTGGCATGTAAGTGGCGCTACCCGCCCTTTGCCACGTCGATTTTAAATAAAATAAATCGCGCCTAATTGCCAACGTGCCGTTCGTGACGCTTCGGTCTAAGACAGTACGAATGGTTACGGCGATCCGGTAAAATGTAACGTAGCACACGATCATCGTTATGCAGAACAGCCGTGAATAATGTTTGATCTAGTTCATCAACAAGTTCAGCCATGATAGGATCGTTGTGGTTGTAAAACTTTAAGCAATCACCACGGCGTATAAACGCTGTTACTAATACACTGAGCAAGTTTGTTGCATGCATGTGTGAAAATGTGTACTGTTTAAATAGAGTTTAAATAGTCATCTACTATTTCAAATAGTATAGTGGTATTTACTATTTCAAAAACTATTTCAGTAGTTTTTTATGTAAAATATTTACTATTCTGCGGTGCATGGCGCAACGGGTACAGCTTTCGGCTTGCGATCAACAGGTCGTGGATTAAAATCCTACTCGGGGCAATAGCTGTGTAACAACCTCGGGCAAGTTGTTCACACCTATGTGCCTCTGTCACCAAGCAGTATAACTTGGTACCTGCCAAGGGTCGGTGATGCTCTGCAGCTGGTAAGGTAACCGCAGGCCTGGCGGAAAGTAGTGGAATCGTACCGCCGGGTGGATGACTTATAGTCACATGCGGGCTGACGTGTACATACCGGGATCAGCTCCGGGCCCATCTCTCGGTAACGAGTATGGGAAGCCTTTATTTTTTATTTACTATTATATTTAAATAGTCTCACAAGACTCTTTGTTCCAAACTGTTGTTGACATCATCTTTATCACCGTGGCGTGATCACAGTAGGTGTGCTGCATGTTACTGATGTGCGCGGCGTGTGTACGAAGACGATGACCGCGGTGCAAACATTACAGAATTACATCTCGAATATGGCAGCAGTGACAGTGGACAATGAAACGTTGAGAAGTACGCCTAACCCTGGCAGATGTGTGAAGTGGCGAGGTAGTAGTAGCCGACGTTACACGTGTCGCACTTGCCGGGGCCTTGACTGGTGCACGAATAACAGTTCAGTGAACACGCTGAACAACACAGTCACGTCACTTCGATCGATCGTAGCATAAATCGCACTAAGTAAAGTAAGTAAAGTAAAGTATAAGTTACTTATATAGCGCGTTCTTACGGCCTAAACAGTCACGAAGCGCTACAGAATGGCACGTATTAACGGGAAGACACAGTTTTTATCTGCTACCCACACGACCATCCTGACTTTACGCCGTAAGCATTCACCAGATGGCACCACCTGAACGAGGCAGCACACATCCGATATTGCTTATTACTAAATTTATCGACTTCAGAAAGATGAAAGGCTGAGTTGGCCTAGTTGACTGACCTATAGCAGACGGTTTCCCACATAAGTGGTCACCCGTCAGCTGCAGGTCGAGCGTGGGACAGGGAAAGTTCGCCAGTCAAAGACCAACATTCTAACCACTGTGCAACGCAACCAAATAGAACTAACTTTCCCCTCTCTCTTATGGTTTACAGTTTACGATGCACAGCCACATCAATATACAGAACAGGAACGTTTTCATATACATCTTTCCACCTAACGACCAAAGGATGTATAGATTCTGCAAAGAAATCTGTTCCTTATGACAGGCCTAAGAGAAAATAAGAATCCCTGGATTATAATACGGTTAAAAACGTGAAAACGTTTAACAAACATTTAAAAAGAAAACGTTAACTATATTAGATTCAACGCCCATGCGTAATGTCTAACATGCCTAAGTATACGATAATTCAAACTGCACAACATAATTTTGCACTTGTACTAATAAGTGCAAAATTGTGTTGCGTTAGGTCAATGATAATTGTAGATAAAACAGCTTTCAAGTGAGTAAGAGGTCCAGCCTACTCTGGACCTCAACGCTGAGACCTCGTAGTGGTCCAGCGCGTTAGCCCAGGGAGAGCAAGGGTAGGCGTGTGCATAGTGTATGCATGACGTATGGTGTGGAGGATGGATACATAGGAAGTGAACAGCTTGTCGGGTATTTGTAGTGTGCCCCCTCTAGGTCAATGTTGTTAATCCGCTGACTCATATGATATACTTTCCAAAAGTTCTTCTGCGATTGGAATCTTCAATATTTGTGTGCTTCTTTGACAAATTTTTGAAATAAAAACGGCGCAGATTAAAAACGCTAATAACGAAACAAGTGACGTAAATAAGAAATGCAAAAACGATTTTACATTTATGTGCATAGGAACGTTACACAACTTGGGCACCACACTGTATTGTTAGTGAGTATGAAAACAGTTGTGTGACCTGAACAGTAATAGGAGACGATGCCAAAACCATAACGGCAAACCAGTAGTTTTAGTCAGAGATACATAATCTCCAAGCGCAAAGCTGCTTTCGAAATGCTGCGAAGTATAGGGCAGAATTTGTCTGAAAGTCGATGCTTTGAAAATGAACGGAAATTACATGAAAAATCATGTCATGTTAAGTCTATCGGCGGCAACTATCAACCGGACTGTTTCTTCTGAGCTATCCGCGGTTTTAGTTTCATCTTTATTTTTCGTTTTTGGTGTCGTGGTGACTAAGCTGGCCCTTCCGTTAGCTTTTGAGCGCACGTAAATATATCATCTCGTATCTCGTATCGTATCTCGTAATCGTATCTCGATGAGAAATAAAAACCGTAATGTAGAAAGTTTACCTCCGCAGACGTACGGAAGGTTCTGTGCCGCGGGTGCATATCCCGTTCTGCACGACAAACACTGAGTTCCGTCGCTGCAAGTGTCGCAGCCAGTTGCACATGCTGACACACATCATCAAACAGCATCATCACCCGTCTGAAAATCACACTACTTTGTTCAGTGCAAATAGATCATATCTGTTCCCAGTTGATAAGTGTTATCGTGAGATTCTACCTAATCTAAGTATTGATGGTGTAGAGATTGCATAAACCGATAGCTTGAAATATCTTGATGTGAATTTTCTCCTGGAAAGCTAAGTGTTGACATTTCGCTCATAATGCAGAAATTCTATACAGAAGCAAATGTGATACTTTCACAATGTAAATACATGTATGTTTCAGAATTTACTAAGCAACATTTGTTAGAATCGTTTACATAGCCTCGACTACTATACAGTTTTAACATCTTATTCTGGTCAAAGACTTAGTTAATGAAACTTAATTCGTGCTGGAATAGCATTTATAGAAAAGTGTTTGGTTCGTTCTACCGTTTGTTGTTGCGGGCAGAGGTCCAGCCTACTCTGGACCTCAGCGCTAGGACCTCGTAGTGGTCCAGCGCGCTAGCCCAGGGAGAACAAGGGAATCGGTAGATGTGTGCTAGTGTATGCATGACGTGTAGGGTGGGGATAGATATGTAGGAAGTAAACACTTGTCGGGTATTCGTAGTATGCCCCCTCTAGACATGGCCATGATGGCCTACCGTCTGGCTTAGCCCTGACTGGTGCTGTGTGCTGCACCAGCCAGTGGACAGTCAGGCCTTACAGTTTCAGCCATACCGGCGCGGCTAACAACATTGACGCTGCTACTCGCGGTGTCATCAACGGCCACAAATCATCGAGGGCACCGTTGAACCCTCTTTTTCCTGTTTGGGATTATCTCCCTGTTCATCATGTGCGTATGAATTATTTGTAATAATTAGTTGGTGGAAGGCAGACGTGCCTGGGCCGATCTTTGAACCCGGCTCCTGATGCGCGTTGACCACTGAACTACATGGGCAGGTCAAAGTGATTTCAATGGAAATCAATAAAAGAAATTCATTTTTATCGCCAAAGACTGGATTTTCTTCATGCTGGATCTGTTTGCAAGAACACTGTTTTGAGTGAGTGTGTACATAATGTGAGTGATGTGGTTCCCGTGCACGAACCATTTATCACAATATTTATGATCAAGTTTTATTTGTGTAGTTTTTGCAATAGTCTCTGTCTTTTTGATCTTTGTATGATACTACCTTTGTGGTGAATAAACGTATACATCAAAATTTGATGTTTAAACTGCACTGAAAAAACTTACTTAATATATGAGAAATGTAGGCATTTGCAATTACATTCTATGTATTTAAGATGAAGACACAAGACTGACGGAGAAAACGTGTCCTATATTTTGGTACTGTATATAGATTTGTAGAAGTATAAATCTGCAAATATAAATAGTCTTCAATAAATCTTTATTCAGGAACTACTGCTAGCTTTAGAAATAAAGATAGCTTACTTCAAGATACAAACTAAAAGACATAAACACAAATAATCAAAAAAGAAAGAAAAGTAAATACTTATGCACCTATGCCTATTTGGCTAAGCTGTTGATGGCAACTTGTGAAATAGAGCATTGTTATAATCCTGCAGTTACCAAGTGTAGGATTTCAGTTAAAAAAACGTTTTTATGCATTTCAGCTGCACTAATGCTATTCTATCGTGTGTTACCTTTTGTGGGATTTCGTATTATTCATATTTTTTATAATTCAATTATTCATGGATTATTTCATATTGTGCTATTTACAAACACCTTGACAGAGACAAACCGACAGATCTGACATCATCATTATCATCAGCATCGTCAGCCACAAATTTGTAATGCCCTTATTCTAAAGTGAACCTAGACAAAGCCTGTGGACTACACCGACACTTTTGTTTACCCTAGAGCAAGTAAATCACAGTACTCTATAAATAATCTCACTACAGCAAAGCTAAGGCTGGGTTGTTACCGACCGCATTAGCGGGAAAGGTAATGCGATCGGTTGCGTCCGTCTGTCCGTCCGTTTGTTTCCACTCCATCTTTTGAACCGACTGACTTTTGACCTTGATTTTTGCACGTTTACTGGTCATGGTCATAGCTCGCCTGGGATTGAAAGTCAAGGTCATCGGTCAAGGTCAATGCAAAATGTGTGTGCTACACGAGTACCTACTGCGGCGTCCTATCATTACTGACTGACGGCCTCAATCGTAGGTTTTTATTGCCACGTTCTCAGCTGCGCGATAGCGCGGCGAGGCGTGCGGCGTGGCGCGGCCGAGACCAGCGGTGGAGGCGGAGTCCAGCGCGTATGGGCGTGGTAACGCGGTCGGTCTGACTTCGGTCCTCGATCAGGAAAGTTTTTGTAGCATAAAGCTGCTGCTGCTGCTGCGGTACTCACGTTTACACGTTCCGTCGTTGCCAGCATACCAGCCGCCGTCACAGATGGTGCATGTCGTCGTCGCCGTGGTCGCGTCCCAAGTGCACGTCCTGCAGTTCGACGGACAAGCTACAAGCAACAGTCAGCTGGACACATTTAACCAACATAGAACAAACAAAATCAGACAAGAAAGCCGTCACTCAAAGTCGTACTAGTAACATTTCTTCATATGATCTTAGATCTTTAAACTTGATCCAGACAGTGTCAAGATGAACAGCTTGCCAAACACCGAGATCTAAGTTCATTTAGTTCGACCAAGATTGTCCAGACACACACACACACACACATCGGTCCAACTGCTGTACCTGGACCACTGAAGTGGACGGTAATTACAGTTCAATGGAGTATGTCACCAGTGATATTTTAGTTATGAAAATCATTGTAGTTTTGGTTTTAGTTAGTTTTCAAGTCGTTTATAATTTGTTTAGTTCTTGTTAAAGGTAACTAAAAGCAATCATTCCAATCTGATATTACTTAGTTTTTCAAATCATTTTAATTTAGTTAGTATTTAGTTATTGTGTTCGCATATAATAAGAATATTTGTAACCTTGGCAAAATTAATGCTGGTCAGCATTGTAGTTATAGCAGATAATATACAACAACACGTCACGTCTGTTTATGTTTATAAAACAGTTGTAAAATTCGTAACGCTCAGAAGTCGATTCTTGTGACGTACAGAGTACTGCAGCGAGCAGAAATTACAGTTATGATGAACAGTTATGATATAACTGTAATATTGTCGTCCTAGAACTTTTGTGAGTGGGAGTGACCTAAAAAAAGTGTCTGATTATATAAATATTAACAACTCTCAGTTCTTCATTCTCAAAAATAACAGCGCAACTCGTGGTCATGTGGACAAATTGCAGACAAGTTACTCCACGGTAGAGATGTACGGAAATATTTCTTTTCACTAAGGGTGATCATCAATAAAACAGTTATTCAGCAAGTAATGAATATTTTAGAAGTCTTGGTAGTTTTGAAACGTTTTTAAGCAAATTACATTTATCAAAATATTTGTTGTCTACGTGATTGCTGGATTTAATAATTTTTCTAGTGTATGAACTGGTCGCGTATTATATGCTGTTTATATTGAGGCTTACTGTATGGTCCTGTAGGTGCTCAATTTGTGTCTTGGACCAAGTCAAGTGGATTCCCTTTAGGGCGCAATTTGGCGGTGTTCACGCGTTCGGCTATAAGTCCGTCGAAAGTGAATCGATTTTGATGACATCTGGAGCACTTTAAGTACATTGTTGGAGGCTGGCCATGGCAGATTTTGTGAGCGATCCGCGCAGTAGCGACAGTTGAGAGTCAGGCTAAATCTTGTATGGTTTTTGGTCCGGTAAATAATGTACGATTTAGAGCCGATTTCCGTCGGCCGAATTTCACGAAATTTCAACACAACTACGTCGATCGGCGAGGAGGCAAAAACTTTCGGAACAAAATTTTAAAAATTTTACCGCAAGTGGTCGTTTTTCCAAAAAACGCAAAAATTTCGCACAAAATTTCCAAGTCTTGCGATTTCAGGCCGCCATAACTCCGCAATGATTACAGATAGCAGGAAATTCACTGCCATGTGATCCCTCTATACGGGATGACTAGCTTCCATTTTTTACCGTTACAATCAATTCAAAGTCATTCCTCTGGGATGTACGCTACGTACAAGAAACCTACCCAAATTTTCGGCAACGTCCGATGTCCGATATTGGCTAAACCAAGTACGCCGCTGTGCCCCCTGGCTAACCGACATCGAAGAAAAGCAGGCCTACCGCGGCCTGGATTGGAAACTGTAAATAAGTAACACGGCATATAACGCTGGCATCACTCAGTCGCAGGCAGTGACACTAGGCATCGTCGAATGCAGGAAGTAAACAGCTTGTGCACAGATAGCCGTCCAGTCGAATACTGTATTGTGGGCGTTCTAAACAATACAACCATCTAGTTCTGCATATAGATACACTCGTGTTGCGTGGTGACTCAGTGGTAGGGCGTTTGGACTTGCGACTGACAGGTCGCGGTTCAATTCCCGGCCAGTCCGCTTTCACGTAATATAGGTCAACTCAGCCTTGCATCCCTCCGGGGTCGCTAAATCGAGTACCTGCTTCGGCTTAGGGTAAATACGGGATTCTCACCTCTGTTGGGTGGCAGGTAACACTGTGTGATCCCATATGGCATGTGAGTTTCCCGTAGCGGTGTGGCATAGTTTATACACTTACTTTACTTTTCTTTACTTTTACCTGTTTTACTCTCTGACAATACATTTTGATTTGATTTGATGCAGTCTCTTAGTACGTTGGTAGTGTTCGCGAAGCTATATGATCTCACCGACACAGGTAGCTCCAGTGTTCACGTAGCCATAGTTGCAATCAATGGTGCCATAGCCATTCGTAATACACGAGAAGTCAGCAATGCAGTCGCATCCCGGAGGACAGGCTGAAACATGCCGACAATGTTTATTATGAGCTTGCAGCTAATGGAATCCACATGCACAGTAGCATGTGATTATTATATTGTACTCTCTTTCTATCTCTCTCTGTCTTCATTTCACTCAAGCAATATAACGTTAGAGTATTACATTTTGCCAGTAGTACGTAGGGTATGCAAGAACAAATAAATGGCACTAACAACAACCCTGCAGTGACAAAACCGTGCAATACGCTGGACACTGTAAAGCATGCTAGAAGAATAAGTAGAATATTTGTGGTCGCCTGTTCTACGTATAGTAGAGCTAAGACCATAATTATAGCTTTAGTGATGGTCTTTGTTCTTCTTTTTCATCACTAGAACTATAATCTCGATAGATGTGCCAACGGTGACCAGCGCAATTGTTGCGGATGCTTGACGCATTGTTGCTACTTTATAATATAACGCCGGACCCTCACCAATTTTTTAATAGGTAAAAATCCACAAGTTTGGTACTGGACTACTATTAACTCGATAATGGCTTATCGGCTGGCGATGAAATTTTGCATGCATGGAGTGCGACATCAGCAGATGACAACAGACTTTGTCAGGCGTCGACCTAATACACAAATTGAAAACTTAAGAATTGGGAATTATGATTTTCACTCCTATAGAGAACATTTTAAGACAAGTTTGAAAGATGTACTCAAATTGTGAATTAAGAGTCACATTCAGGGGGTATTTACTGGCACCCCTGGTTGCTATGCAGAATTGCAAAACTTAAGAATTGCCTTTTTGATGGGGTCTCCTATCATAGTTGCATAATTATATTCCAGGCCTCAAACCTTTCGTACTCGAGATGTGAAACAAATGTTTCTGGGCTCCCGGATTATAACAGTTAGTTAGTCCAATGAGCAGTACTAATAGGTCGGCGAGCGATAAACTGACCAACGCATTGTCCATCGCGAGCGTAGAACCACCCGGCAGAGCATCCAGTCTGTGTACACGTAACGACGTTGTTGCCATCGAGCGCACAGGTGTCACATCCGGCTGGGCAAACTGCAACATCAGCAGCTACATTACTCACCTGTTACCTGGACGACAGCGTAGATGTAAAAAACGTTCAAATAAAAATAAAAAACGTAAAAAAACGTAAAAAAACGTGACAAAAATTAAAAAAAAACGTTTGTAAACGTTGAATAAAAAACGTTACCTATACTAGCCTGTGTTTAACCCGCAATGTCTAAGGCCTAACAGAACTGCATCGAACTACATTACTGGGTTATTAATAGCTCCGTTCCGATTAATCAACTGTTGAAAAATGTATTACATTATTAAACTGTATTATTTCGTTGCCGTTCTTTCGCTTACTTACACGCCTATTTTGCCGTTTTTAAAAATAAAAAAACGTTGACAAAATAAAAAACGTTAAAAAACGTAAAAAACGTGACCAAAATAAAAAAAACGTAAAATCGTTTTTACATCTATGGACGACAGGTGATTTGATTGGACGAAGGCAGCGGCGAACTACTGACTGACATCAAGTTGACGTAATAGACGAATAAATCATCCAGCCAGTGCAGCTTTAAAATTTACACCCATGAGTAGCCACAACCTATAGGCTACGTATGATGGATATGCTCAAAATATTTAGGATCGGGATGTTTTAAATGAAGAATGAAATAGCTCAAGTCGTTTATTTACGCAACTTGGATAAAATATGTAAGCAGATCACAATTACCGTACTAGTTTTGCGATTTTTAGAAGCTTGCAGGTAAGCGAGAAGCAAGGTAATCAGAGACAAAGCCACGAAGTTCATCAGTCAGTTTATAACAAAAGGTTCAGCTACCGTAGAGGGACCGCGCGACGAGCCATGTTAGCAAATTCGTGCTGTACTTTACGAGGCATGGCAGTTAGAAAGGGTTTAAACAACCAAAGAGGCCTTCAAGGTCATTCAAGGGCATTTGCAATGGTGCCATTCGATAGGCCACATGCGATTTCCTATTAGTCTTCTATCAAGTCAGATAACGTTTATTTCGACCTTATGGTCAAAAGACCAAATAGCACATCATATTAAAATGAATGAATACAAGACACACAAAAGAAAGCAAACAATTAGAGTAAATACGCAACATTGGAAATATAAAAATTACAGTAATTGCAATTATAGAATTACAGTACAGTTCCATATAGCAAACGTAGTACATAAGAGACTAATAAACATACATAAGATAATAGTTTAGAATGATAGTACACTGTCTTCCCAAGACTAGCACATGATATATTCTACTCGCATACAAAATTTGGCGCTTCTCGCTTCAGCCCTTCCAGAGATATGATTGCGGCACAAAATTGAAAATATTGTGTTGCGATCCTGATCACGCCCCTTTTAGAGGTGGTTTGTTATCCATCAGCTAGGACATGATATAATCTACCTGTGCATAAAATTTGACGACCCTGGCTTCAACCGTTCCAGAGATATCATTGGGGCCCAGAAATTTAAAATGGGTCACGTGACCTTGACCACGCCTATTTTAAAAATGAATTGACATCAGTATGTTGGGACTTGACATAGCCTACCTGTGTTCAAAACTTGACTACTCTAGTTTCAGCTGTTCCAGAGATGTGGTTCGTGCCCACCAAAACTTAAGTGGTTCACATGACATGGCCACGCCGCTTTTAGGGATGGTTTGTTATCCGCGGGCTAGCACTTGCTACGATCAACCTATCTATCAAATTTGACATCTCAAACTCCACCCACTACGAAGTTACAACAGGCTAAACAAAATATCGAAATTGAGGTGGTTTGGGGTGGTTAGGGTCACTCAAGGTCACTGGAAATAGCGACATTCGATAGAGCGGATGCGAGTTCCTATTAGCATTCCACAGTAATTACATGTAGGCCTATGTTCACTCTTGCACCGTATGTAAGCTATAGCGAGATATTGGTCGAAAATCGCTGATTGTAACCTACCCCACCTCTATTTGGCGTCCCCGTTCGGGTGACTTCGCTGTAATTTCGCCGAGATCTTCGGCGACAGAAAACGAAAGTCCATGGGCTATCGTGTGGCGTTGTTTGCGTGATTCTACGTTTAGCCGTTCTAACCACTGTACAACGCAACCAACCGATGGTTGTTACTTGTTATAGCGTAAGCCTACTCGACACAATGCGACGTTTATAACAATGATGATGATGATGATGATGAAGGTGGCGACTGACTGATGCAGTTAAGGTTGTTGGCGTCACGCATGTATCCGACGTCGCACTGGGCACACTCGGCGCGGTTGTTGGTCGAGCTCCACGTACAGCCACTGGCACAGTTCGGACACACTGGCACCGCAACAGACACACCACAACACGACTCTAGCACACCGATCACGTATACAAACAAACTAGAAATGTTCTCACTCGAGGTCGCACCGACCAGATTATTACGGTGGCCGCGTCTAGCTGAAAGCGTAATGTAACGTAATGGTTTGGCGTCCGTCCGTATGACTGTCTGTCTGTCCCGTCAGCATACTCACCGTGACTCACCAGGGGGCAGCAAGCAACGCAGCCAGCGTACATTTCTCACACACCTGTTACTTATTTAAAGTTTCAAATTCAGGTCTGCTTTTTCAGCCGACCGGGTCTTTGCCACGCCTTGTAGCCGAAAATGTTTTCCTCCTGCGAATTTCCACCGTGATCTTGAACTTGAACTCTGACGTATGACCTCGGCAATCAAACTTCTGTTGAGATGAACGAGCGTGCCAAATATCTAGGTCAAAGGTCATCTAGTTCTAAAGTGGGCCACGAACGTGATCGGAAATTACACCGAACAAAGTGACAATATTAACGATCAACGAGTTGCGTCAGAGCGTGTTAGAGGAGAACAGGTCGGTCAATACCAATGCAGTTTCCGTCCGTTTGGCGAGTGACGGCCAACGTGTCAGATCCGCAAACGTCGCAGCTGACGGCTCCGTTGGTGTATGAGCAGGTGCCCGTACAGTATGGGTCGCACGCTGACCACACACATGCGCAGACAACAACACTAGCTGTGATGGTTGTACTACCACTATCTAACGTACACTGACTATAATGTTTCAGTAAACGTAGTTTAGTTGTCCACCAGCGCAACGCGACAACAGTCTGTTACTGAACATTTTCAAATATAAACTGATAAGTAACGCATCTCCTCGGACAAGGACGAGCATCATCCGACACCGCTGTGACGTGTCCGTCATTTTGGCGCCAAGACTTTTTCGCTTACCTTACTTTATTGCTCGCTAGTATTGTGCTGCGAAGGGACTATCCAGCAAATACAAATAAAGGGTGAGACTGGACTGGACGCCGCAGGAGACTAACGTCCGGTCCACACCAGCAACAAATTCCAACAATGTCGAAGCAACGTTCGACTTTGTTGCCTGTTGTCGAAGCAACAGGCAACAAAGTTGCCAGCGACAATGTTGCTTCGACATTGCTGCTAATGTGGACCGGGCTTTAGAAGAGCAGGCGACGTACCTTGACAGAAGCCGTTCGTGTCCTTGATGTAGCCGGATTTGCACGCGTAGCAAGTGGACGCATCGCAGATGTCACAGTTGCTGTCACTGCACGCTGCCACGCACAACCGTACCAGCCTCACCACTAGTTCATTTCTTCAGTGATTTCACGACCATAACATAGAAACTGCATCCGAAATCTTCACAAATATTACTTCAACTGGTTTTAAGGTACTTCAGATTGATACCTTTCCGGTAATGGTAGACCATCATTAACACAACTTGCATAAACAGTTGTAATGTTGAAAGAACAAAAACCCGTTTAACGCCCTTATCTAGAACGACCGCGATGAGCCGGTATCAGTAAAACATTCACTGATTTACTTCCTATCTTTGTGCGTATTAATTATTACGTCGCTCCGCGATTTGCTTGTCTGTCTGTCTGTTTGCTCGCGTACCAAAAATCACATATCCAAATTTTACGAAATTATTTGACCTGCGGTCGTGGCTCGTTCCTTCTTTGACGGCAATGCAACATGTTATGTACTTCCGGTTTTGTGGACGACGTCATATTTTCACATAATGGAACGCAGAATGGGTGAAAGCAGCAATAAATAGTGAAACGATTCAGTAAAGTATTTATCCACGCTGACGGCGTTTGCGGGAGTATGGTTTTCGCTGCTCGAAGACGACGCACATGCTTTGCTGAGTTCGCCAGGTGGCGGCACAGGGGCGAAGTCTGCCGTTTCTGACTGCATTTTGTTCAATATCTTTAACTGATTTCCTCCATTTTCTATGGTCCATAGCGGTAGTTTACATTCAGTTGTCAGCTCTGACAGTCTTTCTCTACAACGTCTGTCTTTGTTTTCTTTGGTCAACCTCTACGTATTACACTCTCCACTTCATAATCCATGCATTTTTCAACCAATCAGTCCCGTATTTTCTTTAAAAATATACATGTCATTGCCACCTCAGACTATTTTGGTATATCATCGTACTTATATAATCTATTCCTGGTCGCTTTTTCAACGTATTACAGACAAACCTATCTGTTAATTTAACACCACACATCCATCTAATTACTCAACCCAGCCTGCCAAAGTGCCATATCGTTCTGTTTGCATTTCTAGAAATGTATTTCGTATTTAAATCTAGCTAATTTTGTACTCTTTTATATATATACGTTTATTCGTCACGAAGACAGAATAGGCCTACAGCAAGGATTAAAAAACAAACAGACAGAAAGACAAACAAACAAACACTACAACTTATATAACTACATTTCACAATATGCATAAATAATACATAAGTAATGTAATATTATTAAACGAGAAGAGGCCAACACTCACAAGAGTGCAAAAACACTGCCGCACTGTTTTTGTGACTCGTGACCTTCACCTTTGACCTCCTGACTCCAAAATAAACTGGTTTCCAGGACTCATCGTGGAACATTTGTATTTCACGTTTGGTGATCCTAGCTGCACTGGTTTTTGAGATATCGTAACAAACAGCAGCGAAAACCATACTCCCGCAAACGCCGTCAGCGTGGATAAATACTTTACTGAATCCTTTCACTATTTATTGCTGCTTTCACCCATTCTGTAATACCTCACTTTACTGCTTACTTTCATGCTGTGCTGTTTTTGGACTATAGTAGTAAGGATTGATGGGGGGGGGAGTTTGACAGACTACTTACCTGTGCAGGTGCCGCCATTGTAGTAGTATCCTTTCATGCATCCGTTTCCCATGCACCTCAGCTGTCCGTTGTACATATGGCACTCAAGACAGTTTGCCGGACATTCTGAGCATTGTCATACCATTACAAATAAATTACTGTTTCAAAAAGTCAGCTATATTCCACGCTCACACAATTTTCATATATACATTTTAATTCAACCGTTCAAGATTAATAACAAACTTACGAACAAAATAACAAAAATTAAGCAACAGATTCAATATACAAGAGAAAGTACTTGTAAACTATCACGACAGCCACTGCGGTATACAGCCTTGGACACGGGCTGTACACCCTTACTGCGGTGCCTAGGTCGACTCAGCCTTCCACCCTACGTGCGACGGTAAATGAGTATCAGCTTTGGGCTGAGTAATAATAATAAATGGCGATGGTGATGTGGATGGTAACAGTCTACCGGCGTACTCACAGCCCATGTCGGTTGGGTTGGTTTGAATGTTACGGTCCACCTGGCGCTGAGTGTGCACTCAACAAATGAACCGACTGAACTCTCGTACTGGCTTTGGCTACGATGACAGCACCATAAACATTGTCCTGGCATTATTATTATTATTATTATTATTAGTAGTAGTAGTAGTAGTAGTATACGTTGAACGGGAGGGCGAGCGGCGTCGAAGATGACGGACTGATGATAACTTACGGTTGCAGGAGAGGAAGTCGGCACTGAGAGCGTAGCGCTGTTCGCACTTCTGACACAGATTTACGCCGTTGATGTCGTAGGAGCAAGTGAGACAGTTCGACGTGCACGCTGCAAACGGCGAACACCACAGCAAAGTTGAAGCATTTGTTAAGACACCACAGTACGGCGATATGGGATTGGGAATTTTTCCAGCAGCTGAAGCCGTTTTGTTAACTACACGCTCAACTTCGATGATTCATTGAAGCTAGGCTAGCCTATGTTCGTATTTAACGTCCAAGCTTAGCACGCGAGAATATAAAACAGCGACGGATTTGCAAATGTGGGGCCATGTTTGATAACAATGTGAGGCCACTCTCCGACCTGGCTGACTGTTACTTCCTTTCTCTTTCATTTCCGTTGTTTTTAGCGATGTAGTTCTACGGGTGTAACGACGAACAGTGACGCAGGACAAATATCCAGAAGAACAAGGTAAAATTGCTTCTTAGAACGCGGAGACTCAAACTTTGTGGAATCAGCCCTGACACAAGAAACCCACTGGCCAGTATTAGAACGGTATTTTTTGACGTCAAACTTCAAGAGACTGGCCGTAACAAATAATTAAGAAATTAACGTCGTCATTAGCAAACTGACAGTTGCAGGTCCCGTCGGCGACTTTGTAGACGTATCCGGGTTTGCAGCGGTTGTAGATGCAGCGAGTGGCGGTGCCGGAGTCCGTGCACGCGTAACAGTTCTCTGGACACTCTGTATCATCCATCACAAAACGACGGTCAATGAACAGTAGCAGCATCAGCAACATTTTGTACATCATCACATCGCTGCTGATACTACGCTGTACCATACTGCTTGACGATACACACACCGACGTGACTAGTGAATATCCCCGTAGACGACATAGTCGCTAAAGACTGAGCCAACAATTAAAGTGGAAAATAATACGTTTTCTTGCAGAATACATACATGCAACAATGGCCAGTCGTAATGAGAAGCACATCAAACAGAGCCGAGA
>Ga0209780_1000953_pt1 | contig 17699 bp, 7 predicted proteins | sample WorMetexBAHAMAS2_FD_187384 | JGI IMG/M metagenome (GOLD analysis project Ga0209780, IMG submission 187384) | Marine gutless worms symbiont microbial communities from Max Planck institute for Marine Microbiology, Germany - Inanidrilus exumae... | ecosystem: Host-associated > Annelida > Digestive...
AACGAAGTAGGTTCTCTTTTTTAGTATTTTGAAGTACGTACGTGCCATATAGTCGTAAAAAGTTGACGTTTGCTATCTCATCTCCTGATGAGTTCTTGTAATTACCTCCGTGTAGCAATAAATCAAATCACTTTATGGACATTTCTTGCAGATAGCAGAGTTTATCCAAAGATTACGGATGGCTTTCATTAGATTTGGACGGGATACGCCTTAGAATACAAGGAATACTCAATTACATCTTGGAGATGGCCCAAATGTATCGGTCTGCATCCTTTTCAGATTTTTGCTCCCTGAGCAGAGCCGTAATAACTGAATATCCGAGCAGTATTGGTATGGTTTTATAGGTCGTTCCGAATTGTATCGGAACGTGAAATGAAATTAAATCCATTAATGCAGCGTTTCTAAACATCAGACACGCCTGTAGATCGCTTGAGAATTCAGTCAGTTATTATTGTTAATGTCTGTGTGAACTACAGAGCAACAGTCTTTTGTCGATGCTCCGAGGAACGCGACTGTCGTCCAAGGTCAAACGGTCATTCTGCACTGTAGCGTCGCAAATCGTAAAGGTCTCGTGCAGTGGACGCATAACACACTTGCTCTCGGTCAGCTAATCTTTCACGTAGCAGATTCAGAATATCGTTCGACTGTTGTAGACTTGTATACATAATACAAATGCACATGTTGGAGCTACCGGAGATGTATTGGTCCACATTGATTTCTTCCTTATTTTTAGACCGCATCGCATCAATAGCTGGATGCGGCCTATTGCTGCTACAGACGGAATAGTGTGGTCTGTCTGTGCGTCTGTGTCTGTCTTTTGGTAACGTTCCTGATCCCGCAAAACGGCTGAACGGATCGTAAAGGTGCTGGGTGGATGACTCGGGTGGTCCCAAGGAACCGTGTAATGTAGCATCTACGATATGTTTATTCAGCTACTGCCAGCCTTTTCAAATGCGATTTTTCGTACAACTGTGCAGCAGTTGACAAGACTTCAACTGAAACAGTCGTCGCGCGGTCACTCTGTGATAACTCAGCTTATATTTACCGATGCCAAAGGCAATCGCGGGGGCCGGGATGGCGTTTATGTGTTTGTCTGTTTTTCCATGCAATATCTCAAAAACTCGTGCAGCAGGATCACCAGACTTGGCATAGAAATGTTCCACGATGATGCCTTGAAAACTATTTATTTTGGGATCAAAAGATAAAAGGTCAATGTCACGAGGAACAGAAACAAGTCGGTCGATCTTCGGGCGGAACGCAATATTGCCGCTTGCTGCGTACATGAGCTACGGTGGGTTTCCCCGGCTGCAGTTCCCGCCAAACAAGCAATGCTACCGACACCGGACTTTCCCTGCGTCACTTCTCCACATTGCCGGCGTGTGTCATTGCAATCTTGTGAGTGCTGGCTTCTTCTATATGGATTACGGTCGTTACTATGATACTCGTATTTGTATAATTCGATCGATGACACAGAACATTACAACAGTTATTGCCTATATACACCGCGGTGGATGTTTCTTCGAAAATTTTTAACGTCACGCTTAGTTATTGCAATAGATCTTCTTCCGGCACGATATATACACTGTGTCCGGGAAAACAGTAACCCTTGCTGTATACATTTTTATAACTCTGTCAATCAATATCGGATTTTGACACAATTATACGTAAACAGTGCAACGTCTATTTTTTGGCAAACAAACACCAAATTTCAGTAACTGAATTATGTCAATGCCTGCATTAGTTATAATGATTTTAGTGATGTGACCCCAAAGGTGTCCATTATAGCAACCGCACAGACGTGACGGTCAATGTGTAGGCCTACGTGTGTGCACTGCAATTCACACACAGCTACAGTTTGCGTTTAAAATGTCCTCCATGTGCTCGAATACCAGCTCGAAGACGTGGACGTCACTGCCTGGTCGCTTCATCGATGAACACCTGGTGGAAATGTTCCAATTCTAGTATCAGGCGCGACTTCAGCTGATCGACATCACGAATCGATACACACGCTCCTTCACCTGCCCCCAAATCTCATAGTCTAGCACCGTACCCTTTCTTCTGCCTCAACACTTTAATTGAAATGCGATGTTCTGCGGAAATGTCATGTTTATTGTTTACATTAACTTCTTACGTGGATTGTGTCAACACAACGTCACTTCCGGACGACTAACTGCAGTAACTTACGCTGTATTGGAAACAGATATATTTTGTCATTGATATTCGAAGACGAATAATTCGGCTACGAGATAAGACTTTCTAGCGAAATTTGTTGTTTCTTTCACAGATATATTCAAGAACATCTACACCCAGTTTTGTCATGATGCGTTCAGATTTGCCATTTTTGTCGTACATTGTCTAGGGGGTTACTTTTTCCGGACACGGTGTAAAAACGTCTAACCGTATGTGTACATCTATTGTATACCACAGCGTTGGTCATTTTGAGGTATAACGCGGCGGTATTAGATTAATGTATTATTGAAACGTCGACGTTGCTATACCCATTCTGCCGGTTTTGCAATGACGAGGCGTTGGTTTTGATTTAATTCTAGTTGATATTTTATTCGTTTATCGGTAAAAATTTCGACCGAAAATTTTCCGAAAACTTAGATTTTATCGACATAAAAACTCGTCCAAGTGCCACCGAAAGAAGTATACGTTGCATTAGCATACGGCACGATAGCGAATGTACACAACTCCCGCAGGAGAAATATGTAATTATAGGACTGTTTGCCACTGGTTTTCAGTCGCGGTAATTTATCACTTAGAGTCAGTCACACCAATGATGTCTCACCGCGTCGGGGCATGAGCGTTAGGTGTTCGGAGGTTTTTGAAGATGACCTCTAATGTCGCCTGCAGGCGGTTCCATAATTATTTCTACACTAGCAACTCACTTAGTGCACGGCAGAACGCACGCACTCGCTCGCTGAATTTCCCACGCCGATCGAAGTCACGGGGGTCACCGGCGTTTTGTATGTTTGTTGTTTATCCGCACGATATCTAAAAAATGCAGCTAGGGTCACCAAACATGACATAAAAATGTTCCAACACGAGTCCTGGAGACCCATTAATTTAGGGGTTAAAATGTCAAAGTTCATCGAAATTGAAAACAGTAGGCCTACCGCGACATGGGTCATGACACTCTTGTCAGCGCTGGCTTTTAGTTATCCTTTCATTCGCTGTTAGGTTGAGCTTGCGTGCGGTGGCAGCAGCGTGTTCCGATGTGAACAACATGTCGCATCGTTCAATTTCTGACACGCTATTCGAATAGGTCATCATCATCATCATTCATCATCATCAAGATTACTAACGTGACCTAAATAACAAGAAGCTCAGCTACCGCAGAGAGACCGCGCAACGCGCTATATTAGTAAATTCGTGCTGTTTCACGAGGTATGGGAGCTAGAAAGGTTTCAAACAGCAAAAGTGACCTCCATGGTCGTTCAATGGCATTGGCAACGGTGCCATTCGATAGGCCACATACGATTTCCTAGTTGACTTCCATTGCAACCATGTATCTATCTTGCACCGTTTACGAGATATTATCACTTATTTCCCAAAACCTAAAGCGGTCACGTGACACGTGACCCTGAACACATCTGTTTCGGCGGTAACATATCATTCATGCACTAGTACGCCTCTCTACTGTATCAATCAGTACACGACATTTGATTTGCCTAGTTTCATCGACTGCGAAGGTATGATTGGGGGCAAAATTTAAGAAAACGGGTCACGTGACCCTGACTACGCCCATTAGTGGGCAGTCTGTCATCCCAAGGCTAGCACTCGACTCGACATATTCTACTTGCGTACAAAATTTGGCGACTCTCGCTTCAGCCGTTCCGGATATGATCGCGGGCATCTAAATTGAAAATGGGTCATGCGACCCTGACCACGCCCCTTTTAGGGATGGTTTGTCGTATATAGGGTACGATTTGATACAGTCTACCTGTGTGCAAAATTTGACGCTTCTAACTTAAACAGTTCCAGCGATATCATTGGGGCCCCAAAATTTAAAGTGGATCACGTGACCTGACCACTCCCCTATCAGGGATGATTTATTGTCATCCATGGGCTATAGCACTTGATACGATCAACCTACCTACCAAATGTGAACTCTACACCGACTACGAGGATATAAAAACGATACAAGATATCGAAAATAGGGTGGTTTTGGGTAATTTGGGGTCATGCAAGGTCACTGAAAATAGCGCATTCGACAGAGCGCATGCGCGTTCCTATCAGCGTTCCACAGTGTCTCTATCTTGCACCGTTTCTGAGATATAGCGAGATATTGGTCGAAAATCGCCGATTTGAACCTACCCCACCTCTATTTGGCGCCCCCGTTGGGGTGACCCCGTTGGAATTTTGCCGAGATCTTTGGCATCAGAAAACCAGAATCCCGTGGCTATCATCTAGCATTATTTGCGTGATCCTACGTTTAGCCGTTTTGGTACAGTGCCGGCTTGTGACGGACGGACGGACAAACGGACGGACACGCGATGACTACAGATACCGCGCTAGCATAGCTTCGCGCGGGTAAAAAGTTGCCGTGTGTTGGCGTTCGGCTGCTGCGCGCGGATGTGAACAAAGATATTACGAACGTCAAAATGTTTCGATAATTTGCTCTCAAGTAATGTAAGTTGTAATAGGTATGCGTGTTTTTAAGCGCGCGACGCTATGCTAGAGCGGTACTTGCTGTCATCGTGTGTCCGTCCGTCTCTCTGTCTGACACACGCCGGTATTGTGTCAAAACGGCTAAGCACAGGATCACTCAAACAACAATGCGTTAGAGCCCAGTGACTCTAGTTTTCTGACGCCAACGGTCGTTGGCGTGCGATGTTCCATTCCCCCTGAAATTTTCGCTCAAAGTGACCCACCCCTTTTGAACACAACGATTTCGACCAATATCCGCTCACAGTGCCTCAACCGTTAGAGCTAGCGAAAAATCTTCAATTAGCACTAATAGGAAGTCGACCACGCTTTCCAACGAGCCATAGATGAACCCTGTACGTTACTACTAAGTCTCCCACAGGGTGGCACAAAACGCGATTTTGCTGTTTTTATATTCATTTTATTTCACCAATACATTGTAGCGAAAACACACACAAACACACACACACACACACATACACACGTATACACAAGCACATAAGTACATATAAACAAATATAAACGTACAGATATAAATATATACAAATATATATAACTCATTAACTAGAGAGATACAAATAATTAAACTTGAAGTTTTTGTCAGTAAAGTTCAACTTCTGCCGAAAAAAGTCTCCTACGAAGTTTCTTTGTGTAAAAACTTTCAGCAGCAAAGTTGTAGATCGCTTGAGAAAACAAAACCGTACGTCATTCCTCTATCTAATATCCATAAACAGATAGCTGGCGACTTCCACATCTGCCTAAAATTTGTGCTCAAAGTGACTCACCCCTTCAGAAAACGCCGATTTCGACAGATTTCGCTTAATAGTCCTTCAGCCGTTAGAGCTAGCGAACAACGTTTAATTATCACTAATAGGAAGTCGACAATACACTTTTCATCGAACCATAGAGGAACCCTGTGCGTTACCCCTAAGTTCCCCAAAGGGTTGCTCAAAACAACAAGTTTCACATTTTGCGTTGCTTTCATTCACTGAACTGTATAACATCGCAGGCAAACTAACTCATTAACTAGAGAGATACAAACTAAACTTGAAGTTATGGTCAGTAAAATTTAAGTCTGCTACGAAGTTTCTTCGTGTAAAAACTTTCAGCAGCAAAGTTGTAGCTACATCATTCCTCTATCTAATATCCATAAACAGATAGCTGGCTACTTCCACATCTGCCTAAAATTTGCGCTCAAAGTGATTCACCCCTTCAGAAAACGCCGATTTCGACAGATTTCGCTTAATAGTGCTTCAGCCGTTAGAGCTAGCGAACAACGTTTAATTATCACTAATAGGAAGTCGACAATACACTTTCCATCGAACCATAGATGAACCTTGTGCGTCCCCCAAAGGGTGGCTCAAAACGACAATTTTCACATTTTGCGTTGCTTTCATATCTTCGTTGAAGTAATCGTAGACACTTCAAGTTTGGTATGCAGAACGCAGATTGATCATAGCAAGTCCCAGCCTACGGACGACAAACTGTCCATGAAGGGGCGAATTCACGTCACGTGATTCACTTAAAATTTCAAGGCCTTAAACATACCCCGGGAATAAGTGAAGCTAGAATTGTCAAATTTCTTACACAGGTAGGCTATATCTAATGTTACCAAAAGGGTGACATATCACCCCTAAATGGGTGCATGGTTATTGTCACGTGACTGTTTTACAATTTTGCCGTTTGCGGTGACGCAGCGCGTCGCGCCGGTTCGTCAACGTCAGCTGAGCTACTTACTTGTTGATGAGAGCGTGCATCAATTGCCGTTGGCTAAACCGGTGCAGACCACATTCCAACCGGTTGAGTATGCACTGTGTCTAAAAACACCCTCAACATCTTTAGCTGTAACTTGAGCAAATATTTTCCGATTTGAATAATTTTTGGCAAAAATATTACTGAAAGATTAGGCAATAATCAAAGGATGGTTTATTTTCCCTCATCACGTAAACAGTGTTTCTGCACTACCTTGCAAAACAGACAAACACAAAAATTTCATCTTATCGCTCAATGCCATGCGATTATTTTATTAAAAACTTCAAAACACATTGTGCATAGACTGTCTATCAATAGTTTCATTCCGTTATCAAAACATCCTACAGCAGATGTTCGAAGTGTCCGCCGTTTACGCGAACACCCGCCTACAGATGCTTTCTCCACTCGCTGACAGCAGCGTCGACAACACTGTGCTGCAGACCACTCCAAACGTCAAACAGTTGCTGCTTGAGTTCGTCGACATTGTGGATCTGCATATCGTACACACACGTTGCTGCATGACTCCCCAAATCTTGTAATCAGTGGGGTTCAGTTCAGGTCTGTAATGTTGGGGGCCATAGCTCTGGAGTAATGAAATCACGTATTTCACGCTGCAGGAGTTCGATTGTATCACGCGCCCAATGCGCAGATGCGCTGTCTTGCTGAAAGACAAAATTGTCACCCACGTGTCTGATAGCAGATAACATTTGCTGCGATAGAAAGCATCCCGATAATACTTGATGTTGACTTTTACACCAGGTTCAACAAAGAAAAACCCAACAACGCCCATTTTCGATACTGCGACCGACACCATGACAGACTTGGTAAAAGTTGAGCGTGTGCGTAATTTTGTGTTTTTCTGTTTTGCAAGGTAGTGCAGAAACACTGTTTCTATGTTTAGATAAGGTGGGAAAATAAATCTCTTAATTGCCTAATCTCTAAATAATATGTGTGCCAAAAATTATTCAAATCGTAAAAATGTTTGTTTAAGTTACAGCTAAAATGTCGGCGGTGTTTTTGAGACACAGTGCATATCGTCGGAAGTAAAGCGCCTCGCTCTTGTAAACCACGATCAACGTATAGCATGTAAAAATAAATCTATTTGATTCTAAATGTGTAATGGGTTAGTTCTCGTTCAAAGGCATCAGTAGCGTTTGGTGTCAATAGTAGTGGACTCCGAAGCTGTTCACTAACTATAGTTACAAAAGAGCTTTCGTCAATGAGAGTTAAGAGCGTAATATTAGGCCTATTATAGTCTCTCTTGGCAAGTGAAGTTCGCGTAGGCAGCGTACCACTTAGCGCGCGCTATTGAAAGGTAACGTCGAAGCAATACGCCGCAGAATTTTCTCATAGTCGTTTGTCGCGTGTGAGATTGAAATTGTCCTCAACATGCTCGAAGCGACGAGCTGCTCGTTTTTCTCCAGTAGTAGGCCTATACTCTGCGACGTTCTCACGAGTGCAACAGGGTAAGCCGATGCTCGTGCCGTCATACCGCAGCGCCACGTCAACTCTTGATAACTATGCGCTAAAAAGAAATCAGGCTTAGTCATTCTTCCCATGGCGTGGTGGCCACTGGTAGACGTTGAACTAGCGAATAATAGGAGGTCGCGGGTTCACGCGGGTTCGATCCCCGGCCGTTCCGCTGTCACGCAGCGACCCTAGGCAAGGCCTTCACACTCGCCTATGTTCACCAAGCAGCTATACGGCCGGTGACGTTCTACAACTGGGAAGGTAGTCGCGCATTTCCGATACGAGATTTCCTCAAAATTTTGCACGTCATTAATTGGGTTATTATTAAGGCGCGTCGCTTGCATTGCATAAATGCGACCTATTGCAATAGATGTCACACTTAGCGTGGTCTGTGTGTCTGTCTGTTTGTCTGTAACGGGTGCTGTCTATTTTAGCTGCATGTACTCTCGTTGCGATATGTCAACTTGAATTTTTATACGAATATACGGATATGATTTGGATGAGCCCTACAATACCGGATGAACCGATCGAGATGCGGTTTGGGCGACTGAGTCGCGTGGGACCAAGAAACCATGTATTAGATGGGGATCGAGATCATCCTACGGGAAGAGGCAATTTTTTGGGAGTTGTCCGGCCCACTGAAAAGCGTTTGGAGTCTCTGCTGCGGTGTACGCTGCAAAAGAAATCATTCCATTGTCAGCGACTGCATGAAGCGAAAAATATTATTTAATACTCAATAACGGCACGACGTGCGATGCGGCCGTTCATCAAAATTTTTTGACCACCTGTTATTATTATTATTGTTATTATTATTATTATGACAGCCTCGAGCCTCCTGCTGGGGTTATGACTAGTATTATCATTTGCGAGCTGTCTGTCTAGTAAACTGGAGATCAGAACCATTCTTCCTTTAATACAATGTTGATGATGGGGAAACTGTTAACATGCGACACCATACAAACGATTGTTGCTCTCTTTTAAGATTAGCAGTAAATTTTACAGAAGCAAGTTCATTTAGCGTTAATGTGACTTAGGTTAAGGAAGTATATAGAGTTAAGGGCGTGGTTGCACACCGCGGGCGAAGTCTGAGATCTGCGATTGCCTTGTTGTTATTGTTAGCCAGATGTACAGTTCTAACAATCTTTAAAAATACTGTACGACAAAGTATTAAAAACATCAACATAAAATTTCGGTTAGCGTGGAAGACCTTGTCAGAGTTCACGAAACGAACGGTAACTTCGCATTTAGCGCATCTGAGGACTGTTTTGTTTTGCGCTGTACAGATGTACTCATTATTATTATTATTATTATCATTAACTTCACCTGTATTGGCGACATGGACAGGTTACGAGCGCAGAATACCTGGGCGTCCTCGCTATCGCATGATAGGCAACGTAAGTCTGGACGAGTTTCATCTGGAGATCGTCAACTCGACGCTCAAGGATGAGGGGGAGTATCAGTGCCAGGTAGCACCAACCGCTAAGGACGTCAAACTGGTTGGCATCGCATACCTTACTGTCATAGGTACGTTCTAACAGCTTAACATGACTTTGCCTATTATATCAAGTAATTTCGTCTCCGAAATACATACATACATGATACATACTATTTTCTGTCTCGTAATGACGTGTTCTAGTGCATTTTGGATCATACATACGCAATATTTTTAAAGCGCCAAACAAATCTGAGGCGCTGGCACAGGGTTAAGACTGCCAATGCAGATTAGAAAAGGTAGGATTTTAGTTGACGTTTGAAGGTTGATACTTTTTCTACAGAACGAATGTGTGCAGGCATTGAGGTCCAAGTAGATGGTTAGGAAACAGAAAATACTCCACTAAATGACCAATTAGAGATCGAATAATGCATTAAATGTTACCGATTCACTCCATCTAGTAATTATAGTGTACTGTGTAGTTAGCAGGGTTCGTTTTTGCATGAATGCTTGGGAACGGCGTTTCCAAAATTATTTTAACCACCATTCCCATGGCCTATACTTAATTTGGCAGTCGTACGCCCGACTCCGTTCCTATGTTTGTTTAAATAGTCGGGACCATTTAGAATAGACAACAAGTAGCAAAATACGCTTAGTCTGCCACTACAACAGTGTCGATCACTTACCCAGGGATTTACTACCGTTTCTTAGCACCGTGCTTTTTGTACTTTCTTGGAACAGGAAGCGTCGAACATGTCAAGACCAGCAAGGGGATGTCAATTCCTAGATACATGCAGGCTTTCATATGGCATGCTGAGAACGCAAGTTTTTTGCACTAATGTGCTGAAAACGCCTCAGCGCCGATGCCGCTGGAATAGTTTGGCGCAGTTCGAAGTTGGATTTTGGACGGCGGGCTGGCGATACAGTAAGAATCCCCAACATTCCGAAATTGACGGTCACGCGGCTGAGGGTTCTAAGTTGGTCATCTGTTTACAATGCTGTAATTATGCCACTGTGTGTAAGTTTGCACGGTGCAAGGTACAATTTATCCTCTCTCCTAGTTCCCACTTCCCACGACACAGTTTGTCGTCAGACTCTAGCAGATTGTCGGTTGTTCTATTAGTTATAGACACAAAACGGGTTTAGGCTCTTCCATTGAACAACTTTATTCACCTTGAGAGGTAGTACAAAATAATACAAACAAAAACAAGACAGAATAGAAAGGAGACGAAACGTAACAGCGTATAAGCATTAAGCACAATATGACGCGGCAGAAACTGCCAAGAAGCAAATAACAAAACAATAAACAAGCTAAGTATGAGAAACGATGTTAATTTCTTCCTGCGCAACAAAGCTGAACAATTCGCACAGTTCATTCTGCGAATTTACCAGCTTGTACAGGACATGTCGACTATACATGACATTGATCCAAAATGCACTAGAACACTCCATTACGAGACAGAAAAATCAAAGCATTAATGTTCAACAGCGTTATGAGCTGTGACTCTATGTGTTGTACACAATAATGAAAGCGTGTTAATTTGTTTACCGCTTTATATATGAATGCAAATCTCTAAGGCGATGAGACGTGGCACGCGTTAACGAGGGATCGCACATTCTTTCCTGCTAATGCCATTAACTGTTCACACGTTTAATAAGTAAGTAAAATGAGCCACTTGTGCCGCAGAGCATCACCGCACTTTGACCGCTGAGTGTAGAAGGCTGAGTTGGCCTGCATGCTTGGCTAGTTGTTACATACGATCATTTCCTAACTAACTGTTTTCCGTTTCTAGTTCTGTACGCCGTGTATTGTAATGGTTTAGCAGTCTTGTACTTAGGCCAATCTAAATAACTCTAATGTAATACGAAGACGGTATACTCGCCAACGGTCACCCATCTCAGTACTAACCGGGCTCGACGCAGAGTAACTTTGTGGATATTCACAACCACGTTATGCCACTACCGTGTACAGTACAACAAATTAACGGTTAACATTAAACCTATAGACTAACGTCCCAGGTTAAACTAGACAGCCCTCAGTACAGCGCATACCTCCGCCACAATGCCTAACACTAACACCAGCCTAATCCCTAACCCTGACCCTTACCGTCAGAAGTTCTTAAAATTAATCACGTCGTCTTCTCCGGTTCGTAACCTACCTATTTCCAGAATTTCATAGAGATCCACTGAAATCGTTTTGAACAATGCTGTTCACAAACAAAGAGACAAACAAACAAGTACGTCCGTCTTCGGGGACGGACGTATGAAAATGCGAGGATTTTAAGTGCGTTCGAAAACCGACTGAGAGCCGGCTTTGTCTAACACACTATAATATATCCACACCTGCCGATCCTACGTCCACGCGCCGCGCGATTGTGTGTTCGGAAGCCGAATGGTAATCGTTGTGAACGTCATGGAGGTGGTGGCGCTCTGGCCGATTCGTCCGATTTCGGGCTTCTGTGGGAGAGCAAAGTTCACAAAAATTTATCATTCCCTTACCTTGAAAGCCGATGAACCGCCGTGCAAAATTTGACGCCGCTAGCTTTATCCTTGGCGGAGAAATCCTTAACCGTACAAACACACACAAAAACACACAAACTAACAAACAAACAGTAAACGTTATATCCACGCCTTGCATGTGTGGATAACAGACGGCGGTGTAAAGGATTACCGCTTACATAAGTAACATCTGTCAGAAGTTTATTTCCATATCAGCGCTCTTTGCCACACTAGAAAGTGCCCGACTTGTAAGGACGACAGTGGCTATGTCGCACAACTAAAACAGCAAAAATCAATAAGGTGATATTACTTATCAGAGCATCGCCATAGAGTCAATGTGCTGACAAGTAATATCACCTTTTTGATTTTTGCTGTTTTAGTTGTGCGACATAGCCACTGTCGTCCTTACAAGCCGTTTTAAACTGTTAAGATTTTTACATTAATATTTGCTGTTTTATTAATTAAGCAATCTTATTTTTGCTAATCTAAAGGGCATACAGTTGTCTGTGGCGTAACTAATCACTGCAGCTGGTCTATGTCGGACTGTGCAGTCGCCCCGGCTGATCCGTACATCCAAGGCAACGCCAACAACTCAGTCGTCAGCGTCAGCTCCGCTCAGCAGTCGATGACGATGACCTGCTGGTGTCGCGACGCCAAGCCGCCTCCGACCATCACGTGGCTTCACAATGACGTCGTCGTGACGTCGTCGAGCGGCGAGACGTCATCGACGGCGGACGGTCGGCTGTCGGACGCATGGAGCGTGGTGCGCGTCGACCAGCTGAGGCCACAGCTCAGCGGCGACGTCTACGCGTGCCGCTGTGAGAACGACGCGTCGACGGCGCCGTCCGTGTTCGTCGTTCACCTCCACGTGCTCGGTCAGTGCCGCCACACTGCCTCCTCGCAGCTAATAATAATAATAATAATAATTCAGCGCTTCAATTCCGTGCATTTTGCACGACACTCTGATTGTCGACTCGCCAGACCTATAGCCATCCAGCTTTTGGCTTTAATTCTTTTTGTTTTTAACCCCGGGGATCTTTACTACCTGGGGTAAAAAATAATAATAATTTAATAATAATAATAATAATAACTAGAAGGGCGTTCAGTAGATCTCCACCTCCCCTACCGACCTTGACCTTTGACCATGACCTTCCAAAATTTAATCACCTCGTCCCCTGTGGCTAAGGGGATACACACACACATACATACATACATACATACGTACATACCAAAGAGGAGTGAGTTGCAGAAGTCAAGCTGTGCACCAACCAAGACACTGGCAACGGTCTTGGTATCATCATCCGTCAGGCACTTTCTAGTGTGGCAAAGAGCGCTGATATGGAGATGAACTTCTGACAGATGTTACTAATGTGAATGTGAGCAGTGAAGGTCAGTGAACTGTCTAGTGTGACACCAAGACGTTTGACCTTCGGTGATATTGTAGTTTTACTGCCGGCCAAATCAATATCTGGCTGCTGATTGTTAGAAGTTGAGATCTGCTGCCGCTGAAGACCAGCCATGACTTACCAGGATTGAGTGATTAACCGTTGGTAGAGTACTAGGTACAAAATGATAAGAAGCAAGTCTGCAGTGCACTGTCAGTGTTATTGTCTTTAAATTCAGTGTACAGTTGTGTGTCATCGGCATACTGTGCACGACGAATTCCGTGTTCGGCAATAAATCAATAATGTTGGAAATAGGTAAAATGTACAGGGAAAACAGCAGAAGTCCAAGAACGCTGCCTTGCTGAAAACCGTAAATGCAGTCTCCAACTCGAACAAACTGTCGTCCTTACAAGCCGTTTTAAACTGTTACGTTTATTACATTAATATTTGCTGTTTTATTAATTTAGCAATCTAATTTTTGCTAATCTAAAGGGCATGCAGTTGTCTGCGCATGCACAAAATCACAAGAGCTGTGAACATGTTCCAAAATCTACAACCATGATTGTCAACAATGTCCGGAATTTCGCATGAAGTGATTAATATTTTAGAGATTTAGCAGCATTTGTGGCGACTTCTAGCTACGTTTTCACTGCGCATGCGCATAAACGTCTATTTAGGCGGTTCCGGTGAAAACATCTCACATCTGCGTTTGATTTCTTGACCCAGATTTTCTTGTAAATGGGGAAATTTCGGCGATTTGAGGGCACTTTCAGTTGATTTTTCATCGAACTAGAAACATTCTGTGGAACGGGATATCTGCCTCATAGCAACTGCACAACGACCAAATTGTTCCTATAACAAGGGTTATATTGCGTATTTTTTACTGCGTGTGCGCGAAACGGCCATATTTCCGCTTCCGATTTGAGGACGTTTTCAGTTGATTTTTTTTTATCGGAAAAGCAAAAAGTCCGCCATATTTCTACTTCGCGCGTTTCAAATTGCAGCTCCAACAGTCTGGAATTCTCTACTTTCTACTCTTCGTTCGTCTCAAACCTTAAGACACTTTCCGAAAACATATTAAAACCAATCTTTTCCAGTCTGCATTTAATAGCCCCTAGCGACTTGTTGAGCGCCTCTGATTCATTCTACTGAATGATTATGGCGCTTAAGCAAATTTTATTACTTACTTACTTACTTATATGTCGTTTACAAGTCGGAGTAGTGTAGTTTCAGTGCAATGTCCACGACGATATGCAGACTGATAGCGGTTGAAATTAGGTGAAAGTTCAATATACCGGATGATTCTCGTAAGGAATAGACGTTCCAAAATCTTACATATGGTGTGGAGGTTGGAGATCGGTCTAAAATTAGCAGGGTCATGATGTCTGACAAAAACTTTGTAGGATGGTGTTTGAAGATATAAGCAATTTCTTTCCGTCTCCGAAAATATGAACTAATGAACAGTCGGCTGAAATCGGGTCCTAGGCATTGGAAAGGTGAAGTAACGGGGGCGCTCGCCCCAATGTTGAAACCAGAGTAATGAAAGTATTTTGTCCCCACAATTTATTTGCACGATGTTTACCTAACCACCGAACTTAAGTCCTGATATTTGTCGGACTTGTAACTACTGCAGAAAGAATATGTATGGAATGTATGATAATCGTCATTATGTCGCCTAAAACTAGAAGGAGTAACGATCGGTTGTTGCTGCACGTAGAATATCCAGAAATGTACTTTGCTGACGAGAAACTAGTAATTAACAGTTTTGCAAGTCTCTCTATGTTTATCTACGTTTATCAGTCTATCTGAGTTTACTGAAAGAAGGAAACAACTTAAATAACTATTTTAAAAACTGTCTACATGACTTTTTCGTACTTTAGTTTGGGATTATATGTTTGCTGTACGTTAATTTACAGTGCTGCATGCAATAAAACTACAAAATGCAACAAAATGCAAAAGAAAGTTTAAGTGATTGTTAACAAAGTTTGTCATGTCCATGTGACATCTGGATAGGCGGCGGAACTGTGAACGTCGTTTATCAGGAATCAAAGTTAGCTTTCATAGAAAGCTCGTCGCCGCAATGTCGAGATCGTTTCGACGCCACTGACTCAGTTTGACCTGAGAAAAGGTCATTAAAGTGCGTCGCACGCGTATGTATGTGTGTTCTTGCATGCGTATGATGCATGCGAAGCGACGTTTGATAAATTAAGCTTATCTATGCTTGTGCGCGTTATGGGTCGACGAACACAAGGTGTAATACTCCCACGGTACAGCGAGTGTGTTGTAAGCGTAAGGTTAACGACGAATGATAATAGAGAAGGGCATAATTCCGCCATTCCGCCACCCCAAAAATCCTTTAATCGATCGTCACAAAAATTTGCGCAGGTAATTATCACCTGCAATTTTTTTATCTAGATCGGATACGATAGAGAGTTTTTCGATTCTGCGCCGGTGCAAGTTCGCGCATCGATTAGTTTTTTGAACTTTCAGTCGCCCGCAGCCAAGATGTCGGCACCCATTTTGACGAACAATACATCAAAATAAGCATTTCTGTGCAAGGATGTATCTTAAGGTCAAAAAATGACATTTAGATTCCCTTTACCCGAAACCGCCATTTTAGGATCCGATTTCGACGAGACTTCGACAATTTTCAACCGAGAACCGCTTCAACATTGGACGTGTTCACCTGTAAACGACCATTAAACGTCATCGTATCCCCCATAAAATTTGTGTAGTGAATATGTAAAGTGGGGTCGGGAATTCCAAATATGTAATTCTTTTTACTCTATTCGTAGGTAGTAGTTTGGCGCGTACGCAGACAGCTGTATGACCTTTCACTCAGGGTCTTTGATGGACAACTTGATTTATCCTGATCGTAGAGCCATATAAGTTACTAAATGAAAGACAAATCGGAGTCAGGAGTTTCAAATACGAGGGTAAATTTGTCCCCTACGCATAGGTCACGTATGCGGCCAATGCACAGTGGCTGAAAACGCATTGTCAGTGGTGGCCTATGGGAGGCGTCATAATTTAGCCCGCGCGGCATGCATGGCCCTCAGACTATATGTTCTGCTTGCGTTAATTTGTTTTTAAAAGATAAACCTTTGAGCCTTTGATGAGTTTAAGAGGGTCGTCGGCGTGCAACCCCTCATTTAAAAATAAATCCTTTGAGACAAATTAATCTACTTAACCGATTTTTGCCAAATTTTCGCCATATGGTAGGTACATGATCGTAGATTAAAAATGTGACCTTTTTCGGTTGATCAAGGGACGTTGCCATGGCAACCAATTTTAGCATCAGTATTGGCCAAATTGGCCTAGTCACATTTATTTGACGCCCTATATTCGGAAACGGGTTGCAATATATTTAACTTTATTCGCCGTAGATCAATACAGCAGCAAAAATACATGAAAAAGAGAGAGACAGAAAAGAATAACCAAAAATTTGCACTTCTTATTTAAAGTAGTTTATCTATGATGATATGGCTACATCGTGTAAACATTTGGTGAACTTCGGTCCAATAACTCCAGCGTTTAAGAGGTTTAAAAGCGTACACCCCCTTGTCGATCAGCAGTTCGGCTACGTTCGCTTGGCGGCGCCACTGCTAGACTTTGCGGGAATCAGTACTGAGTTTTCTGGGGCGATCACTACTCAGTTGTTTCACCTATACGCTAACGGGCGTCACTGCTATGCCGCGCGGGCTACATTCTGGGCTCTGCCAGTTTGTTATTTACTGCAACGTGTGCAGTCGCTCCGCGGTGAAACTGCACCTAAACGTTTGACCCGTGACTCGAAGTCCTTGACCGTTGACCTTGGACCCAACAAACCAAGCCGATCGAGTCGTTGAACGTTCTGCAAAACAAATACCTTGCCAGTAGTTTCAAACTATACGCTGAATGACAGCAACGTGAATTTCTGACGACAAAACATTCGCAACGTATGCAGTTATAAACTAGGGATGAAAAACTAAAAACTTCAAGGCCGCTGTCATAGCTCCACGCAGCCGGGCTCGGCCCAACCAAAATTTTCGATCCCAGTTTTATACCCGGTGACCTCTGACCCGCAGACCCGGTTCCGTCTTTGCCGTCGACGCTAAGTAAACTGAAAGACAACTTGAGAAATACAGATTTTTAACTTCAGCTCGCTGGCCAGTATACTTGAAAAGCTCTCACTTAAAGTCGCACCGACCACTTACTTATTTAGTTAGTTTTCGACTAAAATCTAATTTTCAACCGCCGAGCGGAACTACTTTTTTCCAATTCCGCTGAAAAAGAACATGTCGGCGTGTCACCTTGAACTTTCACCTCTGGCCTTGACCTACGAACGTGACCTAGTGAGCCTAGAGAGTTAAAGTGAATCACCATACCGTACGTCATAGGTCCTTGTTATTTTGCTGGCGGTATGGTACGAAGTATTGCTATCAACTTGTCTGTATGTCTGTTTGTTTGTCTGTCTGTTTTTCTGTCCGCTTGCATATCTCAAAAACCACACGTCAAAATTTTACCACATT
>Ga0209780_1000954_pt1 | contig 17689 bp, 13 predicted proteins | sample WorMetexBAHAMAS2_FD_187384 | JGI IMG/M metagenome (GOLD analysis project Ga0209780, IMG submission 187384) | Marine gutless worms symbiont microbial communities from Max Planck institute for Marine Microbiology, Germany - Inanidrilus exumae... | ecosystem: Host-associated > Annelida > Digestive...
GAACACTTTGTACCGATCACTGCAACGCACACCAACTCAATAGAAAGCTGTAGAAAGGACCGTTGCGTCGGAACTCATTTCCCTCGCCGACAGTATGGTTATCATTGGCGCTTCTTTGTGTCTGTGTGTCTGTTTTACCGTACGATATCTCAAAAACCGTTGCAACTAGGATCACCAAAGTTGACAAGAAAATGTTCCACGATGAGTCCTGGAAACCCATTTATTTTGGGGTCAAAAGGTCAAAGGTCAAAACCACGAGTCACAGAAACATTGCCGGCGTGGGTCTTTGCACTCTTGTGAGTGTTGGTTTCTTTTGTTTCTCTTTGCAGTATTTTGATTCAGTAAGTGTTAAACGTCATCGGCCGAATATAACCAGCTCAGTAACGGCGAGCGTTCGTTAACACAACCTACTGTTATGAACAGTTGTAATAAAAAGCTGAAATGGAAATTTAGCAACGCTAAAACACGTAAAATGCGAAAAAAACAAAAACGTTTACAAACATTGCATAAAATGTTATCTTTGTTAGGTTTAACTCATATGCGTAACGCTTACCATGCCTAGTACAAAAAAGATGCAGTCTGACACGGCACACTTCGCTGCCGGTGTCGCCACCTGGCGAACTCGACGAAACACGCGCCGTCTTTTAATCTGACCCATTCGCTCCATTATGTGAAAACATGACGTCATCCACTAAAACGGAAGTACATAACGTATTGCACTGCCGTGAAAGGACGACCGAGCCATGGCCACAGGTGACATGTACAGAAAATTTGGTAAAATTTTGCGTGTGGTTTTTGAGATATGAGAGCGGACAGATAAACAGACAGACAGACAAACACACAGACAGTGACACGCCGATCGTAATACTTTGCAAACTCTACCAGGGAAAAAGTAATAACCGAAATCATCGTCCCAGCGGGCTGATAGCATCTGCTGAGATGTTTCAGGTACCAGCTTTCGGATGAATATGACTTGAGCTTATCCTGTTTTACTGCGGACGTGTGAACGTTACGACACTGCGATGCCAGATTGCACCAGAACACGGCATTCTGACGCAGAAAATTAAATAAGTTTCTGATAATGCTACAGGATCTCTCCACATCCCTGTCCAGTGGGGAGGGGACGTGACGGGACACTCTCTCTCCACACGCCGCCATACTTTGCGTTCCCACGCTTTTTCGTAGCAAACGACCGCTATCCCATACGAGAGTCACAATGAGCTAACGATAAAGCAACCTGATGGTGGACTGAAGATACTGGTGTCCCGACGAGCTGCCGGTACCAAGCCTGCTGCCAATCATCCGCTGGACCAGCATCACGTGGTTGTCTACAACACCGCACGCCCTGAACAGTCGAAACTTTGCCGACAAAATACAGTCTTCAAACTCGATGTAAATATTGCGCTCACTCAAGAAACGCCACTGTAACGGAGTAATAGGCTGACGACCTTTTCAGCGTGTTTTATTAAATTGAACTGTCGAAATTTTTAGTGTTAATTAACAATGGCACTTATTAAAAAAATATAATGATTAAATATTGTTACTGGCACCGGTAGATAATGATGTATTTCCTGGAATCGCGCCTCACTAACGAAGTGAACATTATGTGTGACGTCAGACGCAACTTTCTAGAAATTAAAAAAAGAAGAGTAGTAATGTCGAACCCGAACGTTGAGTTCAGTTAGTTAAATAACAATACATAAATTAACGTTAATTTCCGAGAACAAAAGCCAGAGTGGAAGGAATACGACTTGGTGGTTTTGTTGAAAATTTTCACGTCACCGTTCTTGCCGAGCTTCAGTATTCGCGATTCTCCAATTACGAACGTCTTCCTTGACACCAGATATTTCTGTTGAATATTACTTATGGAAACTGCGAGCTAGGTGTTATTTTTATAGATAATGTGTCATCGTTTTTTCAAACGTCAAAGGTTATTTCTTACGTCAGCAGGACGTCTCCTTAACACGTCCTTGGAATATTACAGACGACAGATCGAACACGCCACGTCAGCGTCGACTAAGACGTAAGACTTTTGAAAAATTGACCATTTACCTTGAGACTGAGATTGCTACCGTCACTTGCGTCGAAGCGATGACGTCAGTAACTCAGTGGTTACGACTCAGTGACGCGGTCAACTCAGCCTTTCATCCCTTTGGGGTCGATAGATGAGTAGTAAGCTGTAATTAGATGTCTCTTACCTCAGTTAGAGGTGGCGCCATCCGGTGAACGCATAAGAAGGAAAGGCAGGCAAGGCATAGTGTATTTGCAGGTAAAACTGTGTGATCCATGCCATACGCACTGGACAGTGACCTTTAATTTTGACCCATGACCTTGACTAGACTTTCAATCCCAGGCGAGCTATGATCATGACCCACACACATACATAAAATGAAGTTCAAAGCTCAGTCGGTTCAAAAGATAGAGTGGAAACAAACGGACAGACGGACAGACAGACGGCCGCTGCCGATTGGTTTACCTTCCCGGCTAACGCGGTCGGTAAATAGGCCTAATCAGCATGACGATCACACGGACAGAGTAGTGCAGACGTACATCTCCACTTGGTGAAGAGCGAGTCGATGTCACAGAGCGTGGTGAGGATCTGGAAAGGCTGGTGGAAGCGAGGCTCATCCCGGTAGAGCGAGATCATCATTGCACCCTGGAAAGCCAGGTACGATAAGCGACGATCGTGTCGCTGTAGCGCCGCGTTGTAGTGATCTTCGTTCAGCACTTCGTCGAACGTATCCTGGCACGTACACACCGTACAGGTAACAAATAAATGGTGCCATACTACTTAAAGCAGTGTAGGCGAACTACTCATCTCCCTTCATTAGGCCGTTACGGCCGTAGATGGATGTAAATTTAACACAGTTAGTTAGCTGTATTAGAGTTTAATGTCCCTTCTGTGGGAGGCTGGGGTTGGGCCCCTTCCACAACCATCTCGATTCACTCAGCCGTTTGGGCAGAAAATGCCCTGTAGGAAAATCCCGCTTCAGACATCCTATTGCTTCCCAAGTCGTTTTATGGTCGTTTTGGTGGCGGCGTGACGTAGTGATATCGTCGTTGGTCTAGATCAACGAGGTTAACCTACGTTGAGCCCGGTTAGTACTGGGATGGGTAACTGTGTCCGGGTTCGACTCCCGGAGGCGGCACTTCTTTTCGGTATGTAACCAATCACCCAGGTCGACTCAGCCTTCTACCCTCCGTGGGACGGTAAAATGAGTACCAGCCAAAGGGGGGTAACTCTCTGCGGCTGGGAGTAAAGGCAGGCATGGTGTAATTTGCAGGTAAAACAATGTGATCCATGTCTGAGCGCATTAGAGGCAGTTACGACGTTGCGCTATACAGATTGACGTTTACTTTACTAGTTTATACTATGGTCATGAAGGGCAGCGCAATGTCATATTCTGGCCAAACTCGACAAGTCCTATTCAACGCGATGTCGATATCGTTCAGATATAGCGAGTTGCAGCTTCAGTTCTGCCGATGGGAGCAAGAAAACGAAAAAGGCATACAATACCGACTCTAATCTAAAAGAACAATAATGCGTGTAAAACAGACGAAAAACCGACTTTATATTTCTCGTAAGCCGCCATTTTGTTTCTCTTTACGTCTTCTTTCGCTTCATTCTGAATAGCAAACAATAGATTATATTTTTTACAGAAAGTGCTTTTAAGCTAGTGTTTTTTCTGGTATCATTACTTTTCATTTTCTTTTAACAAATAAGCATAGGGCCTAATAGAATACATGCATTGGTTCGTTTCGCTTTATAACAAATTCGAAAGGTGTTATGGCATAGCTCTGTAATACATGTCTGTTTATGAAGTCATGAAATTAAACAGATACGAGATGGCGGATGAGACTGAACACTTGTAGTTCGACAGACCCGAGCTGGTTCCAGATAGCAGTCGTCCAGCCAGCGTTTGACGGTCGCTTTGTACTTCTGCCAGAAGTTGAAGTAGCTGTCAGAAAGTCCGGGAGTTCGCTCCAACCAGCGCTGCAACATTCATGTTGTACTCTGGAGACTGGAAGAGAGGCACGCATATGAACTGTAGGCCCCCTAAGTCTTGAATTCTCTGTGTGTCCTTGTGCGGGAAAAACTTTTAAGGCGGATGGAGGGACAGAGAGGGACTGGGACAGGGTGGGAAACGGAGAATGACGATATCAGACGAAGAGAGGGCGAGGGATACGGAAAAAAGAGAAAAGGGAATGGGAAGGGAAGAGACATAGGCTGTATGTAAGTCCTAGGTCCACTTCGCTTCTGGTGCTGCCACCTAGCGAACTGGACGAAACATATGTCGTCTTTGATTCTGGCCCATTGGCCACATTACATGAAAACATGACGTCATACACAAAACCGGAAGTACATAACGTATTGCACTGTCGTCAGAGGAGGGCCGATCGGCCACGGCAATTTGGACGTGATTTTTGAGACATGCGAGCGGACAGACAGACAGACAGACAAACAGGTAGACAGATACGAGGACACGCTGATCGTGATATTTCGCATACCTACCGGAGGCTAAATAACGAGGTCGTTGAAGGTTGTAGGAGAATGGTGATCGAAAATGTTGCGCACGATCGTAACAAATTTGAACGTAATTCAGAATTAACTTGTAGACAACAGCGTAGTTGTAACGCAGGAGTGATGCGGGATTGTCGACTGAGACCATGAAGAAGCCGAGCGGCTGCATTCTGGACCTGCTTGAGAGGAGAAAATGTTAATGCTGAGTCCAACTCGCACAGAGTTGCAGTAGTCGATGACATCACTAGCTAGATCATAATTTCTCAGCTGACCTAGCTGCGAATCTGGCGTAAACTTCTCATATGGTAATATTTTAACCGCCGTAAAATTTTCATAATTTCACGAGTGTTTGTTTGTTTGTGTTGCAGCACATGACTTTGTCAGTCTCTGGGAGAGTACGACACTCTAATGAGTTCCATGGCGGATAACGAAACTACGATAGCCATTGAAATTAAAAACCTACGCTCTGACTGCCTCACAAAGCAGGTGGTCAAAGAATTTCAACGAAAGGCCGAATCGCATGCCGTGCCGTTATAAAGATTGAATAGTCTTTTTTTGCTGCGTACGTGACCAGCAGACAGACAGACACACAGACACACAGACAGACCATGCTACTCAGTCTGAATGAATAGGCCACATCTAGATATTGCTACAATGCTGCCTAACAATATATAAAGCAGAATATATACGTAAACTGTGACTAGAGAAGTTTTGTGCTATATACCACAGAAATCGTCTGTATAAACAGCCGCAATAAACTTAAATTGAAACCTCGAGTTACCCTTACGTTTTCGGTTGAGTAGCGATCGCTATCATGCTATTAAAATGGTTTACAGTCACCATATGCTAGACAAGTGGGCCAAGGTGAAAACGCATTATCATTTGAAAACATCAGAGTAGAGTAAGCAGTGTGAAGCAGATGAATTTTTTTTCTGTACCGCAACAAGGTCGAAGAGCGACAATTGTTCTTCGGACTCTTTCAGAGCCTCCTTCGATCGTTCATCAGCAAATGCAGCTTTGTAATCGCGTCCGTTGTAATTTATGCGATTTTCCTGCGCGACAGACAAAAACATAGGGCCTACGTCTATTCTAATTTTCAACCATGCTGTAGAAAAAAATAGTTTTTATACTGGAACACTCACATACTTTGGAAATTTGGAATACTGGAACTAAACTCCACTAACGGGACAGGAGGCAACGGGGGCATTCGCCCCAGGCGGCACTTTTATGGCGGCAGCATTTCGTACTAAACGTTCCAACAATTCTGATTTACGTAGCTGTTTTCTACATAATTATGATCCTTGGGTACAGCTTTCCGAAGCTACGTGTAGGTGTTTTGTCGCCTCGACCATTTTTACATAATTAAGCATGTAAAATTGTCAGGCCAAAATGTACGCTGGCCGCGTCGCATGTCGAATATCTGAACTGTACATGTACGTTTGATACGTGTTTATTAAATATCAATCAATCAATCAATGCTGCCCCTGATGAGTCAAATTGAGTATGCGCAGCGAGCTTTATTAAGGTTAGAAAAAAAGATGCCGCGCGCCGTATTAAGGTTAGGAAAAGAAAGGACAGACGGACGCCAAACCGATGCACTAGGCTACGGTTACGGTTAGACGCGGCCAACGTTACAAGAACAAAACAGTGTAGTACTTCACTTAACTAGGCCTAATCATTGATGTTTCACGTCGTGTGATCGCAGATTGTATTTATAAACTACAAGCGTGATGGATAATTCAGGTGGTCGCAATCGGAGTGGAGATGAGGGAGTCAACCTGAACGTTAGCCTTGTCGCCGCGAGCCGCACGTCGCCACTGCTAAACTCTCCACCTGTATTTAACGCAGTATTATTGGATTTTCACGACAAATTTCAATGTGTGAAAACCAGAATGATGTGCATCGAAGCAGGACGACTTGTTCAGCCATTTTGCTGCAGCTGACAACTGCGTCTGTGACGACATAGACTACAGTTTCTTCCTCTTCTGAGTCACCACTCTGCTCATCCATAACTCCCTCTCTTTCACTCCCGGCTTAAAACCTACCTTTTTTCACAAATCCTTCCCGCGTAGTGTCGCTTCTTTCTCCCGGACTGCCTTCACGGACTAATTGTCTGGACCGTTTCTTCTGAGCTACTCGGTTTTTGTTTTTAGTTTCCCTTTATGTTTTAGTTTCTGTGCCGTGCGCTAGATTACGCTGGCCATCTCGTCAGCTTTTGAGCGCACGTAAATATATCGTATCGTATCGTATGTGTCGGACGGAATACGACAACACAATACCGCGCTGCGTAAAAGGGTCGAGCAGTAACACAGTTCTATACGTACGTGCACTACTCCAAACTTGTTCTCGAAAAGACGAAACTGAAGACTCTGAAAGCCAGATGCTGCTTTTAATAACGACCTGAAATCACAATTTTTCAGAAAGATTTTGAATAATCCTCACAATCCTCTGTTCAATTTACTACCACCACCCCGTGATGCTGCTACTGTAGGACGACTCCGATCAGCCCACCTGCTCCCCAATGAGAGGACACATACCTCCAAGTACCGATCATTTATACATTACGGTTTAACTCACTACCAGCCGAAGTTAAAATGAAATAATCATCACTTTCTACAATAATTTATATAGTTCCGGCAACTAAAAGTGTTCATTTCAATTGCTGTCACTGTTTACTGTGCTCTTTAGTTACATAGCCTAATATTATGAACCGATTATTTCATTTGATTTGCTTTTCTATAGTTTAGTTGTATTTGTGTTTTTATTTGTATGTGCTCGAACTTTGATTGCATGTCCTATGTTTAGCTTTTGATATCTAGCATTGTTTTATGCTACAATATTACATAAACTTACTTACTTACTTACTTACCATGCCATCGGCAAGATTATCACCGATTTTCGGCCTAAGCCTCAGCCGGTCTTAATACGTCTCCTGTGTAACCTGTCGCTGGTGATCTTATCTTATGTCCCAATATTGAAGCGAAGCCAAAATTCAAATCTTTATAAATACAACGCTACTCAATCGAAACATAAACATTGTTTTAACTACACTAACTGCAATTTATTTAACGTGAACTGTACAAATGTCAACAAAATATACAGCCTAATTGCCGAGATACAAAAGTTTAAAAAGTCGAACTTGAAAACCTTAGTTTCCAACATGTGAACGCCCATTGCTTACTGAAACAGTTGAACAAACAAACAAGTAAGAGAGTCAAGCCTTCATCGGTTACAGTTTGTACGCAAAATGGCCGCCGTTTTCACGGACACAAGCACGCAGTCTAACACGTCAATGTCTGACTGCTCGGTCGATGATGTCCTGACTGAAGTGACGCCATTCTTCGACTAGTCGCTGCTTCAGACGGTCGACGTCACGTATCCTGGTGCGGTACAGGCGTCGCTGGAGCACTCACCAGACTTCACAGTCGACTGTATTGAGTGAGATCTGGAGAACTAGGCGGCCACATTAATGATGAGATGAAATCTGGCGTGTTTTGAGTAGAAACTGCACCGTCTCTCAAGCTCGTCATTATTTACACAACTGTTTCAGTAAGAAATGGGACGTTCACATGTTGGAAATTGACGTTAGGTTAGCGAGCGCCGTTCGCGCCCGCGGGTTCGCGCTCCGCGCGCCGTCTATATACGCCGCTGCAAATGGGTGGCGAGCTCCGTCGGGGAATTCGGAACTAGCGGTCGGCAGGCGCAACGGACAGAGCGCCACAGGCGCGAGGAGTAACCGAGCGCCGTAGGCGGGGGCTGCAGCGCTAGTTCTAAATAAAGGTTCAAAAATGTAAATACATTTGAGAGATGCTAACGACGGTGCAAAATTATCCTTAAACAACACATACAGTAGTACAGTGATTGTAAAACACAAGAGTATACTGTTAACTACCGGAAATGGACGAAGTCAAATGGAGTCATTGTTTCCAGGATCGTGAACTGATCGCCCAGCAGCTGCAGACAAAATGACAGACAATCTATATCAACACTTCTAAAGATCATTCTGATTATAATTTAGTTTTATTTCTAATTTAAATGCACTTCACAAATATAGGTAGCAAAACATAAACAAGAACTTTTCTACTTAGCTAACTTTAACCAAACGCAGAATGACGCAAATACACGACACAGCTACATTGTTTGTAAGTTAAACTTTTTCAAAAAAAATTGTATTTGGGTGATTATGTAATAAAATTTGAACCACGAAACAGTAGTATGTTGCATGTTATATGAGCATAAAACATTATTGTTGTGGAATCCGTCGTTATAAAAACATGGCTGACGAACCTTTAAAATTCGTGCAATTCTGTCGAGACGAGTGTTGATTGCCAGAGTCAACTTCTCACTTACGATCTGTTGTTGTTCAAAAACAATCATCATCATCTTCATCATCTTCATCATCATTTTTAGCGAACGTGAACTCGCGTTCACGTTCGCTATATGCTATCGCCGTACCATCTGTCTGTCTGTCGACTGTACCGTTCGTGCGCCCTACTCAGCGGGTTGAAATTTTCTTTTTTCGCCATTTGGTACCTTAGCCATCTATTGACATTCACTGAAAATTGTACGGAGATCGTCCCAGGGGAACCCCTCCGTCGGGGGTTTAAACGCAAGAGGGGTAGAGAAATATAGCGATTTTTCACCTTTGGAATGCTGTATCTCCAAAACGGTGCAAGATAGGAGATAAGTTAGCATTAATCACTAATAGGAAGTCGTATATGAGCTTTCGATTGGTACCAAAATCGGTGACCTTGAATGACCTTAAACGGCGAAATGGCCCCTATTTTGTGTTATTTTACCGAATTTGGTACTTTCCAGGGCGCATTGCGTAAAAGTGGTTAACAAAGCCATAACTATGGACAATAATTTACGATTACGATGTCTAGTAGCAAACGTCTGCAGAGGGACCGCGCGACGCCTACAGTATAAATTCCTAACAGATTCATAAATTCAAGACTTAATGCGCAGTACTTGCCTAGCTATCGTCTAATTTTTTAAACGAAGTAGGTTCTCTTTTTGGTATTTGAAGTACGTGAGCGAAGTGCGATATCGTCGTAAGAAAGTTCACGTTCGGTATCTCATCTCCTATTGAGTTCTTGTAATTATTATCGTCATTATTATCAGCACAAAACTTCGACGGCCGTAGCGTACGTTCTCCATGATTGCAGCCCTGTCTTGGCGTGTACAAATACTTAACTGGGGGAGAGTTGGGTGTCGCTGAAGGGTAAAGCCAAGTTGTCGGCTTGAGTGTAATCTTGCTTCATTGCGTTGGCCGCGTCTATGGGCAAACGTACTGTAACGGTCTGGCGTCCGTCTGTCTGTCTGTCTGTCCCGTCTTTTTCTCTAACCTTAATAGAGCGCGTGGCGCATACTCAACGTGGCTCACCAAGGGCAGCATACGACGCGGCCAGCACACATTTCCGTCCAAGTATTACAAGGTCGGACATACTTTTTGGCAACACGCTGTGAATGTCAAAGTTCAAGATCAAAGCAGGAAAATGTTCCCAAAGTGGCCAGTGTGACCAACAATGAGATTCCGCTTTCATAATTGTAAAGCGCTGCGGTCACAAGTCACGACTTTTTGTTTGATGCGATTTGATCTGCTCGTTACTCAAATCTACGCGAATTTGAAAAAAGAAACAGAGCATGGTTAACAATAACAGAACTTCAGAGAGTTTAGTACTATGAACACAGCCTATGTGGTGTTTATACGTTGTAGCATAGGCTACAACGTTGTGGCATATAAAGCGATGGCGTACAGGGCATATAAACAAATTAAGTAGACCGATAACTGAATCATGTAGCGACTGACACGAATAACGATGTAAAATATACTCACAGGCGCTGTAAAGATTTCACGGATTGAATCCAACTCGAAAACAATCTGCTTGAACCATAATTCGTATGCTAAACACAAATAAAGAAATAAGCGTGAGAAGTAAACGGAAAATCGCCGGACGAACCAAACTGCGTCACAGCCTATTAACGTCAAGCGTATTTCAAATATATATGTTTATACTATTAAAATATATATAACGGTATTAAGCAATTAAAGACACTATGAATGAATAGACACGCATTCGGGGTCCCATTGTCAACTTTAGCACTATGAACTCGATCGACAATCAACCAACCATCTACAGAAGCAGCACTTCCGCTGTGTAATCGGCTGTGTTGTGTAATCGGCACAATATCGATCGTTAACGTCTCAGTTTTCCCGACACTGCATGCACCGTGACTGGTTTTCCCAACTTCACTTTCACTTTTCAATCAATCGACTGCATCCACGACCAAAAGGAACACTTTTTATTATGTGACCGTGACGTTTGACATATGTGACCCTTTACTTCGCATCTGACCTAGATTAAGTTGAACAAGTACGCCACATATCTAGTTCGAAGGCCATGTAGTTCAAAAGTTATCGGCCGGATACAGAGGCACACACAACGGAGCTATTGCTCTACCTGGACCACTAAAGTGGTCTGCAAAGATTACACGATAATAATGATAATGATAACTGGTATTAATGACAATCATGTGACATGCCTCGACCAATCACAGGACTAGCAATGAAATGTAGACAAAATTACGTCAGGACTTTCCTGTTACTTACTACTGAGCTGTGAACGGGTAGATGCAAATAATGAGTGCAACTTGTTACCTTGATGTGTTACTATCAGCAGGTGCTCGTCGTGCACGTGGGCTGACGTCGTCCTCATCTTCTGACAGTCCAGCAACTTGTCGAGCTGCATGGTTCACACACCGATATAGAACACTACTGTATTTTGTCAGGCACCGTCACATCGACCCGGCAGTGACAACCGTACCGCAGGCTTTCCCTGACCGAAAACTTGGCATGGGTCAAATTTTGTTCTCAGTTTCGTAGGCCCTACGTTTTGACTGACCGTAGTTGTCGCTGATTACTTCACTCCCCCATAGGGGTGCCAAGTATTGCGATCAGCGTGTTTGTATGTATGTATGTATGTCTGTTTGTTTGTTTGTCTGTCTGTCTATCCGTTTGCATATCTCAAAAACCACACGTCCCGATGTCACTAAATTTTCTGTACATGTTACCTGTGGCCGTGGCTCGGTCCTCCTCCAATGGCAGTGCGATAAGAGACGTACTTCCGGTTATGTGGATGACATTATAGGTTTAATTATTTTCACATGACAGAGCAAATGAGCAAGAATCAAAGACGAGTCGCGATTATTAGCCAGTCATTTCGATTGTGTCCCGCAATCTACAGCTGCAGTTCTAGCTTACATACACGTCACAACAAGAAGACATGTGCACGTGAAACTTACCTGTAGGTATGTTGAGTAGTTTAAAGATTCTCCAGTTTCTGTACCCCTGAAATAACAAATTTAACACATCCTTACCAACATGTCGAATGCTTGCATAATTGCTGTTATTAGTTAAAATAAAATACGCGAATGACATTTTATGGTATACCACAACACGAATGCACTATGACCCCTTCATCTGCAGTTCAGTCTCCTGGAAATTATATTTCGCTTTATACTGAAAGCACCATGACTAGAGCTAAGTTACATCATTTTAGGCCCTAAATGAGCTGAAGCGTATATATTAAAACTTTTGAAAGTCGAATGTCTCTATAAATTTTATTGTATGCGGCGGTGTTACTTACCGATCGACAGGCCTCTGAACGTTGTCATTTGTAGTTGACATATCTTGGTTGTAAAATGATCAACGTAGAAGGCTTAGGTCCCGTAAATCGAACGTTTTTCAGCGTTCTGACAACCTGCCTATATGCGACTGAGATGCTGATGACTGAAAAGAAGCTATTTACGTGCATCGTGTCAAAGACAACAAAGTCACGTATACACATGAACGTGCAAACCACATGCACCGGTCGAAGTTCAAAATTCCGAAGTTCACATTTCTGACCCTATGCATAAACAGACTTAATGCGTCGATTAACAGCATTCACACACTGCTATGACGTTAGGCCTGTGTAAGACAGTGAGACGAGTATTACGCTGGCCGCATGTAGCGGAAAGCGTAATGTAACGTATGGCGTCCGTCCGTCTGTCCGACTGTCCGTCCCGTCAGCATATAGGCTACTCACCGTAACTCACCAGGGGGAGCATGCGACGCGGCGCCGGCCAGCGTACATTTCGGCCCGACAATAAGAAGCACTTACATACTTGTATGTTACGCACATGTTGATGATCAATTGGTTATTACCGTAACAGTCCGCATGGCACAACTGATATCTTTGAGCAAATAGTATAGGCCCACAAGCCTGCAGCTTGTAGCCATTGTTATCTCAAACGCAATTATCAGTGATTCAATGATTGAATACAATAAACGACAGAGCAATTGCTCATTGCTGTAATCTCTGCTGATCGCTATAGTATTAACGTCGAAATAATTTCTTTAAGTTATTGGTTGTTGCTTGTTGAAGTTTTCGACGATGGCGAGGACAAAACAACAAGGAAGGTGTTAAAATTACTGTTGTACCAGTTCTTCCGGGTGCGCTGCACCTATTTCAGCCACTATGTCGGCATCTCTGAGTTTTCTATTCGGTCGTACTCGTACAGGAGGTACATCGCACAGACGTAAAATTACCGTGTTCACCATCAAAATTTTAGCGAATTACAAGACGAGCAATAATAACCATCAACTTTAAACATCGAGGAAATCTATTGGCCCAATTTAAAAGAAACACGAGATGAAACATATAAACCTACGGAATGGGCTGCAAAAAATCAAAAAATAATCCCGCTTGCTGTTTAACTACTTCGACAGTACTCGACTAAGCATGACTAATTGTTGATTGTTGTGTAATGCGTACTTGGTATTTTGTTCAGTAACTGCTGGAGAGACGTTTGCGTGGTTTGTATTGAGGGCAGCTCCAGCTGCCTTTCTGTCCTGCCCACTTGTATTGTCTGTATAGTGTATACTTTTATTTCTGTTTTATGGGCTATAAATGAATGAATGAATGATTGATTGATTGGTTGAATAACTGGCACAGCCCTACTGTACAAGGACAGACAATCGTTAAATATTCTATGGAAACTGTTTGTTTGTGTTTACATCCTCCTAGGTGTTTACATTATTAGTAACTGATCGTCATTCATGTTAATCTTTTATTTTGAGATAAACGATTGAAAAATGGAATATTTTTTCACCTGTGGCAGAGGAACGGAAACATATGTTACCCAGGAATTAAATGAAAAATTTCCAGGAAGCAAGGTTAAAGAGTTGATAACTTGTAGCATGTGCGGACGTTGTTGAAATGTTCAACTGTAACTGATACTGATGGAATTTCATCCCACTTTGGAATTTCATCCCACTCAGTATCAGGCAGTCACCATCTATTGGCTCCTTTAAACTTCATCTCAAAACTCATTTATTTACCCTCCCCGGCTAGCTAGTCCATTTTCCCACCCAGTGACACCAGCGCCTCCGACTCGAGCATGCTTGAATTTGTGCACTCTACAAATTTTGTAATAATAATAATAATAATAATACTCAAGAGTTCTGCGGATAAGCAGACGAGGCTTAGTACTAGGCTAGTGCGGACGCAAACATTGTGACATCCGCGTTCGCGTCCACAGCCACAGCTATACAATAACAGTCGTCCGCAACGGTCGATATCCAGTCTTACCAGCAGCAGTGTCAGCAACGTACTCGTTCTCATGCAACAATACACAGCAGACCCTTACTACAACTACTCAACCTAACTCAACTACCGTAGTTAACTGTGAATAGTACACTACTGTAGGCTGCAGTCCACGCCCACAGCAGACATATGAAATTGAAACTGAAAATTGACGTTTATCGAGTACGCGCATTACGATTTGACGATCTTAGGCATCCGCATCCACATCTAATGTAAGATTGTGTCTGCATCCATCTGTAGATGCTTACAGAATCTTGTGGATACGTCAGCGGACTCGTCTGCATCTGCACATCTCTGGACGAGAGACAACGAAAATAAGAGGCATGGGCATTGGAGTGCGAGTCATTATCGTGTATAATTTAACATTTGTATGGTGTGTGCTGTTATTTTGTCTTATAGACGAGTCAACGTGACGGTAAAGTTTTCTTGTCTGTGACGGCTGGCTCTGGAGACAGAAAGCTGGAAGATGTGGAGTCACTGCTTTTGGGTGTTCAAATGGCCGAACGTTGTTTTGTAACTGTTATTCATGACAGAACATTTGCTTCTATGCATTCTAAATCAGGTTGGCATTTGTTAAGCTTATATCATTAGGACAAAATGTTAGTTGTAAATTTTTATCGATAACTACTGTGCACATAGACCTGCCCTTGTGGACGAGTGGTTAACGCACTCGGCCGCCATGTGCAGTAGAGCGTGACACGCTCATTGGCCGGGGTTCGACTCAGCCCGGGCACGTCAATCTACCAAAGAATTATCTCTCATAATTCCTATGCACATGATGAACAGGGAGTTAATCCAGGGCAGGTAAGAGGGTTCAATGGTGTCCTCTATATACCATGACCGTTGCTGATGCCTTGATTAGCAGCATCAAGGTATCAGCTGCGCTGACATGAGAGCCGAAGCAGATAGATGTGACTAAGTCTCCTGGCTGATGCTGCAGAATTGTCAGTTAGATGGCTGGGCACTGAATGGCAGACTGGTGGGGCTGACACTGAATAAGTGCCAGGCCGGGCCAGGTGCTGAACGGTGGACCAGTCAGGGCTGTCGCTGAACAAGTGGCAGTCTGGGATTAGTCATACAGTAGTCCACGCCTAGAGGGGGCACATTTAAAAATACCTGACAAGCGGCTCTAGCCTACTTTCCCACCTTCACCCTACATAGCACGCACACCACACACACTTATCAACTCTCCTCCTCTTCCTGGGCTGGCGCATTGGACCGATTCAAAAGGTCTCATTGCTGGGGTCATGAGTAGGCTGGACGCATGCCCTCAAAGAATGAATGAACGAATGAACGCTGTGTGCATAGACGGCACAACCTATTAGGCATGCAGGTGCATGCCTAGGGACTTTTCCCCTTGTCAGGCACGCTCATTAGCACTTTTCTTGAACGAAATAGGAATCGCGTACAAATGTCTCAACAAGAGGCTTTATATCACATGTAAAAAGCAGTATAAATTGATTTTGGCCGGGGCTCTGCCCCGGACCCCACTGGGGGAGCTAACGACGCTCCCCAGAACCATATATATATGGCTGGGGAGGAGAATATAGATATGATTATAGATATTCTATGTTTTATTGTAAACATCGGAATTTTGCACTGTTGACGATATCGTTAAAGCCATCCTCAATCCTCATATACAGCTGCCACAGTTTTATGCTGTCAATCTCAGCCGACTTCCACCGGTGACACCTACTCACTGTGACATGTCATTGTTGCTTGGTGAAATACAGTCACTTCGCAGTGAAGTTCGTAGTGAAGTTCAAGCAATAATCAACCTGCGTGCTGAACTTGATACAATACGGGAAGAGGTAAAACTGCTGTCGAACCTCAAGAACGTTGTTTAGTCTCTGCATGATCAAATACAGCAACAGCCAACAATGCTCAGTGAAATTGAGTCGCTTCGTAGCGAAGTTCAGTTTGTTAGCCACTTACGTGCTGAATTTAATACAACACGTGAACAGGTGAAACTGCTGTCAAGTTTAATGGTGTCAGCAAAAAATGTCAAGATTGATGATTAATCTCTGCATGGTTGTATTCAACAGCAGCCAATTGCCAGCACCTCTGCTAGTCGCTCAATGCTGCCTGAAGAGTGTGTCTCTCCAGATGTACAGCAGGCTAATGTCAGTGACAGTTTTGCATCCTTGGTTAAGCTGGCTGCCGGTGATCTGACAGCATTTTCGAATACTCGCAAGATGAAGAAGCCTAACAAATTGGTGGTCGGCAAGTCTGTTAATAACACTCGTTTGCAGTCGGTAGAAACGAAAGGAACAGTCGATCTGTTTATTTCTCGACTGAACCCAAACACTGCCGATGGCGAACTGATAGAGTGTGTGGAATCTGTAATTAATGATAATAATCTTACTATGTACAATGTTACTTGTAATCGACTTAAGTCAAAGTACGAAGGGCTGTATGCATCTTTCCATGTTGCCGTTGATGTAAACTCTGTAAATTTAAAGCTTGCGGTAGAGTTGTTGATGGCAGCTGACTCATGGCCAGTAGGAGTCTTTGTTAAAAGATACTTTAAGCCAAAGCCAAAAAATGGATCTGACTAACAGTGTCAATAACATTACACTATGCACGTATAACTGCAGGTCTGTGAAATCATCCGTGACTGAAATTCAAGAGCTGTGTGCTAAAAGCGATTTGGTGTGCTTGCAGGAACACTGGCTTTTACCAAATGAGGTTAATCTGTTATCCCATATATCTGCAGATTTTCTTGCAGTTGGGTCGTCGGCTGTAGACACAAGTGAAGATATCCTTATAGGCAGGCCTTATGGCGGTACTGCCATTTTGTACAGAAAATCAATAAGTGGGCTTATTTCTGTTATTTTTACATGTGATCCTCGTATATCCGCTATAATCCTAAAGTCTGATTTGGGACCTGTTCTGTTAGTCTCAGTTTACATGCCAACCGATTATGGCGATAGTGAGTGTTTAGAATCTTATATTGCTACTTGTGCTTATATTACAGCTCTGTTTCAGGAATCTGAGACTGAAGCTGTTAATTTAGTAGTTGCTGGCGATTTTAACTGTCAAGTAGGATCGCGTTTTTATGATAGCTTTTTAAGATTTGCTGAGGAAAACAAGTAGCAGTTAACAGACCAACGGCACCTAAATGGTGTCTTTACATATTGTAATAACAGTGCCACTGCATATTCATGGATCGATCACATCGTTTGTTCGCATAGTGTTGACAACCTGGCCTCAAACTGTTACATTCAATATCAGTATGTCTCTTCCGACCATAAGCCTCTATTCGTTGTTTTTGACCGCCTACTTTCACAAATAAATCCAGCGGCTCATAGTCCTGATGGTTCAGAGTCTCAAAGTAAAATTACTCCTGACTGGTCTATGTGTGATGATTACTGCCTGGATATATATCAGTCCGAACTGAATGTGGCCCTTGCCAATGTTGATATTCCCAGTGTACTCCTCAGCCCTGTAGTAGCCACTACTGCTGAAATCCCTAGATTAATTGATAAATACTATAATGACATTGTCACCTGCATTA
>Ga0209780_1000955_pt1 | contig 17685 bp, 11 predicted proteins | sample WorMetexBAHAMAS2_FD_187384 | JGI IMG/M metagenome (GOLD analysis project Ga0209780, IMG submission 187384) | Marine gutless worms symbiont microbial communities from Max Planck institute for Marine Microbiology, Germany - Inanidrilus exumae... | ecosystem: Host-associated > Annelida > Digestive...
GTGACCCAGACCAAGGTCAAGGTCACGAGCCCTTCATAGTTGGAAATTCGGCAGTTTTCAACAGCTATCTCCTCCGCCATTCACAATGGTAGCTGGCAACTGACCAAGGCTTCTTAAACTAGGGCATAATATCTAATTTGATTGGTCTGGATTTTTGATACTCGTGCTAGTTTCTGTGTCACGTACTTTGAACTTGGCAGAAACGTCAGTTGCGAAGAGTTGACCGTCAGTCCCGTACGGGGCTAATTTATTTATCTTTTTTGTACTGAAGAGAACTTTTCAGGTGGCACCATATTTTTTGGTCTGGATGCCATTCCTGTGAACCATGAACCATGTCAAAAGTCCCACATTGAGGATTTGATAATCCACATAGACAGAACTCCCTCAGCATCAAAGTAGGGGTGACTCAGTCGAGTGCACATTTCCGCCATCTTACCACATTGAAATTGGCACAGTATCATTTACCAGTGAGTAGCAGGTGCTAAATACACATAATTGAAGTAGATTAATATTCGATCGGTCCTCAACAATAGTGCAGTAGAAGGGATCATTAAATCATCAATAATGGCATGTAGTGAAAGGGATCATTCAATTATCAATAACAACATGACATGAACTGTATAAATTAATGTTTTACATAATACATTACCGTGCATCAATGCACTACAACGTTGCAGCTGATCTTTCTTCGTTAAAGTGATGATGTTTGTTGTTGACATCGTTAGGGCTGTAAATTTTTTTGCGACAAAAATCAGAAAATTCATGGTCCACTTACCGAAAAAATGCCATATTTGCAGAGCATTCCAGTTTGCAATTATAGCAACAGAAAAGAAGAACCAAATCCGTCTTTCAGATGTAAAACTAAACGCTGTTGTTTGATTTCAATAACAAACCTGTCAAAAAACAGTAACTGGAGATAAACCAAACTTGTCAGTGAGTGCGGAACTTCAATTCAGTCAGTACATTTCATTCAGTTTTATGTTGAATTACATGTAGTAAATAGAGTGGCACGTTTCTATGCTGTATTATATAGTCTGTGCTGTTATCTGGACACTAATGCACAAAAGTAGTCAAATTTGCGGCAAATGCAAGAATTCGCGGCAGTAGGTCAAATTCACAAATTTTGCAAATCCCGCGATGGCCGTGAAAAATTTACTTACTGCCCTAGTCAATAGCGTTAGTTGTTTTGCATGTCTTGGTATTTCTAGCGACAACACAGTCGCCGGTGATCTCTTCGGCAGCGCTGGCTGCCAACATGTGCACGGCCGTCTCAATGCCGCTGATATTTGGCGACGAAAGAGACTCGGTGATTGCCAAATGGAATCAGCTGCAGGCGTTCTGGGGCACTGGCCGCGGACACTACAACAGCCAGGGCCACTTTGTTGATTTCACCCCGGATAATCCATTCTCTTTTTTCAAGGTAGTTTTTGTCTGTTTTTTGGGGGTGTTGACGCGTGTCTTTTTCATGTAGTACAGCCAGTGATTTAAATGCGATTTATGTTTTGATTTGACTATAGGAATATCGGTCTAACTCCAACGAGACTGAGCTTTGAATTGCACAAGTTTCTGCATTCTGTTTGGTCGAACCAGATTTAATTATCGTGTAATAACTGTTAATTCATTGGTTAATGCTTAATTGCTTACTTCATAAAAACGTTCACTAATACAGTACTGTTTAGATCTGTATTAATGTGCATATATTAACAAAAAAATTTCTCACTACATGTTGGCTGCTTAAAGTGATTTGTGATCTGATCTGAGATTGGAATTGTGGAGATCTAATTTTGTATTTCTGAGATTTACGATCGTGATCTGTATATAATAATCAGATTGTGAATTTAGCCACGGGCGTGGCTTACGTCTATGGGCGTGGGCGCAGGCGGCGGGTGCGGACGGACAACGTGCGCACACCGGCTGCGGGCGCGGGTGAAGGGAGAGGGGGCGGGCACGGCGTGTGGCTTACGGTGGGCGGCCAAGCTACAATCGATCGTAGCGAGATCGTAGCTTGTTTTGCTGATTTGCTTAGAGAGATTGGAGATTTGATGCATAAAACTATAGGATACACATGCAGCATTTACGTTTTAAGTGTGCATCAGCTTAGAATGTTGTCATGAGACCTTGTGCTTTATTGTTGACATACCGCAGCAGAAGTGTTTATTTTGTGAATGAACGTCGGTTCTGTTTCCTTGGCATTCTTCTGTTGAAAATGCCGATACCTTTCCGCGTAGATGCCTTCCATTCTTCATTCATTTTTGGCTGAATTTGTACACCTGTGCATGTCTACTCAAAGCTGGTTATTATATTCTCCTACTAACTCATTTTGTCTTTATCTACTTCATGTGTTTGACAGTTCAGTTTATCTTTCTTTTCACAGTGATAATTGTTTATTCAAATACAACAAGCTGGCTTGCCCGTTTGTCCGCCCGCCGTAAGCCACGTCTTTGGCGTGACAAGTTGACACCAGTCAAACCATCCGATTATTAGATATGGATTGGTTCTTACTGGGCAGACAGCTGCACAGTCATTAAAAGGCTTTCCGTACTCGTTACCGAGCATTGGGCCCGTGGCTGATCCCGATGTACAGGTAGTCAGCCCGCAGGTAACTATAAATCATCCACTCAGCGATAGGCTGCCATTACTTTCCGCCAGGCCTGCGGTTACCTTCCCAGCCGCAGAGCATCACCGCCCCTTGGCCGGTACCAAGTTATACTGCTTGGTGATAGAGGCACATAGGTGTGAACAACTTGCCCAAGGTTGTTACGCAGCTTTAACCCGAGTAGGATTTGAACCCATGACCAGTTGATCGCAAGTTCAACGCTCTACCCGTTGCGCCACCTAGTCCACCACAGTCATTAGTTAAAGTTGTAATGTTGTTGTGTTGTAAAATGTAATTAACCATTTAACCATGCGGACGGCAGTCACGGTGTAGAGTTTGTCTTTGTGTCTGTCTGTTTTTCTGCACAAAATCTTAAAAACCGACGCAGCTAGAATCACCAAACTTGGCATAAAAATGTTCCACGACGAGTCCTGGAAACCCATTTATTTTGGGAGTCAAAAAGTCAAGGTCACGATTCACGAGAACATTGCCGGCGTGGGTTTGTCTCTGATATAGCCATATTTGTGTTGAAAGAGGACGTTAAACTCCAACTAACTACCTGCCGGCTTGGATGTTTGCGCTCTTGCAAGTGCTGGCTTCTTACTGAAAAAGGTAAAGTTCTCCCATACTCGTTACCGAGCGTTGGGCCTGGAGCTGATCCCTGTGTACAGGCAATCAGTCCGCAGTTGACTTGAAGCCATCCACTTGGCAGTAGGCTGCCATTACTTTCCGCCAGGCCTGTGGTTACCTTCCCAGCCGAAGAGCGTCACCGCCCATCAACCGGTACCAAATTATACCGCTTGGTGACAGAGGCACATGCTTGTGAGCAGCTTGCCCAAGGCTGTTACCTGGAAGCGGACCGGTCGAGATTTGAACCGAGATTCGACCTTTTGGATTGCTAGAGAATGATCTGCCGTTAAGCCACACCGGCCACCACTAGTTAGAATTAAAAAGACTGGTGGGGGTGGTGGCTATCGTTCGGCAGACCTGGCCCAGCTTGGAGTAATTTAGAACAGAAGGCCAGTTAAACACAAATTGGCACTGTGTGACTGTATGTGTTACAGACGGTGGGGTACAATGTAATGCCGGTGACTCGTAACGAGGATGGTTTTGTGGCTCTGACCATCGACCGGAAGATGTCCGAAGTCTGTGATAATCAACAGGGCATTGTCGACACGCTTCAGCGGATTATTGTCGGCACCAACCAGGCGAACACCTTTGTCTGCATTGATGGCATACGGCCACTCCTCGACAACAAGTAGGCATATTATGGTTGTCGTACTAACAGCAGCAGCGCCGTCATCAATACGGCAATCGTGGCGGATGGACAGCAGTATGGTGTCTGAGCTGGAGCCTTCTCAACCAGTTGAAAACACAATTTCTGCTTACCCTGCCTCCATTTGGTGCCGTCATTGGCGGTGATCGCGTCGGAATTTTGTCGAGATTTTTTACATCATAAAACTAAAAGAGTCCTTGGGCAGTGTTGTTTTTGTGATCTTCCATTCATTCATTTTGGTACAATACCACATTGTGATGGACATACAGACGGACAGACTGGGCCGCAGCATATGCCACGCTACAAAGCGTTGCACAGGTAAAAAGGTGCCACTGTTCTGTTGGCCATAACTTCAGCAACTTTGAAAACCATAACTTTTAAAATTATTTCCGTGTGAGACTCAGCAGTAGATTTGCAGTTGTTGTTGTTAAAGATCCCACCTTAAACAGGTCGCGTGCTGCTCTGCCATGTGAAATATTTGGCAGTTTATATTCAGAGTGGGGTGGCGCAACGGGTAGTGTGTTGGACTTGAAATCAGCAGGTCTTACTGAGGGCAAAAGCTGCGTAACAACCTAGGGCAGCTTGATCACACCTATGTGCCTCTGTCACCAAGCAGTGTAAATTGGTACCGGCCAAGGGGCGGTGATGCTCTGCGGCTGAGAAGGTAACCGCAGGCCTGGAGGAAAGTAATTGCAGCCTACTGCAGGGTGGATGACTTATAGTCACCTGCAGGCTGACTGCCTGTACACCGGGATCAGCTCCGGGCCCAATGCTCGGTAACCAGTATGGGAAACCTTTACCAGAGTGAGGAATGGTTAAAGCTTCTGTCCACCACCCCGTCCAGAGTCTTACTTGCAGTTGCTATTTTGTCGCGCTACAAAGTTGCAGGTGTGATATCGGTCTAAGGTCTGGTTGCACTCAGCACGTTAACTTTAACAGTATTTAACTCAATTGTCGTCGTCATGACCCCAGCAACCTATGCCTCTCACTAGCCAGTAGCAGCATTGGAAACTGCATTACTTAACTGATGATGAGCTCAGTGCAATGGAACCTAAACGTGTCAGAGGTGTCGAGATAGTCGATCGGTGTAGAGCACGCGTTTGTAACACGTTCGTGTGTCAGGACGGAGGTGATAATCTACGTACAGCAGAGAGCCAATACCGGGATAATGAGTCGGGTCACAACGTCCGACCTACTGACCCACATTGGTTCAGCTACGGTCAAGCAGTCGTTGACGACGCAGCTGGCTGTTACGGCGGCGATCCCCAGATGTGGCATGACACCCGAGCAGCTTAAAGTTTACACGGACAACCCACCGGCAGGTGAGTGGAGTCGATCCTTTTGTTATCCCGCTTATGCTGTGATGTAATTACTGACTACTGTAGTGATACACATAAAGCAGTTGGTTCACTGCAGAGATGCCAACAGTCCCACAATTTTGCAGAATTTTTTTAGGCTTTTTCCTACCATTTTGTGCGGAATCGACAAAATTCCATGTTTAGGGACTTGTTTAGGTCATTCGTGTGACTTTCGTTGATTGTCCATAAGGTTTATGAAGCCTGCTGTCATTTGAGCTGCTTTCTGTCTGACAGCAGTATAGTACAGGAATCAGCAGAACCACAAGGATGACCGTGATGTTCCAATAGGAAATGCACCTCAGTGGTGGACTACAGCAGTTTTATGGTGAAGTGAAGTAGTTCTGTGTTCACGCATGTGATCACATGGTTAGCCAGTTTTCATATAATATACTGTATGATGATCCACTTCTACTCAGTACCCAAGCAGCTGACATCAGCAAGAGACAAGAAGCATCATTCAGTCAAGTGCAGTGGGATAGGGCATTTAATCGCATCTGTCTGTGTGTTTGTTTGTTTGTCTGCACTGTGAAAGGTAAATGGCTTGAGCTCTCAGCACCAAAGTCGGTAGACATATAGTCCATGGCAGGACCTCGGCATGCACTGACTCTGAGGTCAAAAAGTCAAATCCTAACCCTAAGCGTCAGGTTAGGGTTTTAACCTTTGTGATAGGGATGGGCCGGGATTCGGAGCAACGTGAATGTGCATGTCGATACGACTTCACATTTTGTAACTTGCTCAGTATTTTTATCAAGTGGCAACAAGTGCTGACAAAACGTACATTCGCCCCGGCACGGGTTTGCACTTCGATACGACTGCACATTTCTCTAGTTTGTAGACATCTTCTCCAAAAATAAAACAGCACAATGGATAAAGTGGAAGAAGAGTCCTAACTTATCAGATTGCTGTTTTGCCAGCTGCTATCACAGAATCAGATTGCATTGATGCACCATGGCATCTGATCAGCCACATTAAAGATCATGAAACTGGAAATACAAAATTTGGTCTCCACGGTGCAGTAATGAAGGGAATACTGTCATTTCTAGATATGAATGCTACTCGGCTCCACTTTGGCATTCTCTTGCTGATGGCACCATCTACAAATGTCCCGTCTTACATACGTACTTATTTCAGTTCACATAGCATGTTGCAAAGTGCGCCTTCCGATGCTCAGCTCCGGCTGTCCAGAACTCGCTACCGAAAACTGTTCACAATAGCGACTCTATCACAGTTTTTAAGTCTAAGCTAAAGACATTCCTCTTCTTCCAGGCTTTCTGTCTTCCCTCTGCTCACTAACACGCTGCCTGGTACCAGCACTTCTGAAGTTACGACCAAATGGTGCTATACAAATCTGTTTATTAGGTCGATTCCTCCAAGTCGACCTAATAAAGTGGGTCTCAAATGTCCGCCCGTCCGTACGTCCGTCTGTCCACAAAAAGTTTCTTCGATTTCCATGAAATTTGGTGTGTAAGTAGAGGTCGATGAGCGATGCATGACAGTATGCAGTATTCCCCGATTCAAGGTCAAGGTGAAGAGCACACTTAGTCAGAAATTCCGCCATTTTCAAAGGCTATCTCCATCCCCATTTATAATGGGGGCTGGCAAATGACCACGGATTTTTATAATTAGGGCACAATTGCTAAAGCTTATAGAGGCCGGGTTTTTGATTATTGTCCTAGTTTTTGTGTCACGTGACTTTGAAGTTGGCAGTAAGTAGGAGTCGACCGCCAGTCCCGTACGGGGCTGATTTATTATTGTTATTATTCAGGTATTGATGCTCGAATCTGGGAACAGGCGAGGCTGGATAATCCCGACCCAGCGCGGATGATTCCCGTGCCGATAGTTGGTTTTGATGAGTTGCACCAGCGGCTGCGGCTGCAGGAACAACAGACGAGTCTTCACCAGGCACGACTGGAAGTGAGCAAATTGAGACTCTTTTGTCGTCGTCATGTTTATTTGATCGTAGACGGTAAAAACAATTGTAGTGGAGTGCAGAATAGGAGTAATTAATTACAGTTATAGCGGTCTGGGTGAAATTTGCTACGGTACAGTGCACTGTGCGTCCACTCTCATGCCATGATTGGAGAAGGGAAAGGAAAGGAAGAGTATTTATATAGCACCTTTTATATACAATGTATATCTCAAAGCGCTCAGGCATGGATCACACAGTTTTACCTGCAAATACAGCATGCCTGCCTTTCCTTCTTAAGCGTTCACCAGACAGCGCCACCCCTAACTGAGGTAAGAGCTATCCAATTGCAGCTTAGTACTCATCTGTCGACCCCGAAGGGATGAAAGGCTGAGTCAGCCTGGTTGGTTGACCTATAGCGGACGGTTTACCCACATAAGTGGTCACCCGTTAGCTACAGGTCGAGCGCAGGACAGGGAAAGTTCGCCTGCCAAAGACCAACGTTCTACCACTGTGCCATGCAACCAACCGTACGATACGGGATCTCCCATACTTGAAAATGTGTTAAATATTGCAGTTTTTAGCATTTTTTTCCACGCGTGGGCAACAGTATATTCCGATAAAGTTGAAATATGGCACAGAAGCATACCCCATGCATGCCATCCCATAGGGGTATGGTGTAGCTGGTCATGCTGCCGGTTATGCAATGCTTCGTGCATTGCTTGTACTTTCTAGTTTGTGTAATTGCCTTATTTGACCTGGGGCTGGTAGGCCCAGTCTGTTTCTAGGCTGGTCTTCGCAAACAGTGACCATACCTACATGGCTTTAGTTTTTATGTTATATTTTGTGTTATAATATCTGTCAGTTTATTGCTGCGTGTCTGCTTTTGTTCCATTAGATTTCGTTTCTTCAGTACCATTGGGCTGGGAACAACGTTTCTGAAATGACTTTTTTTGTAACATATAGGACGCAAAACTGTTAAGTTAATCTATCAGTTGTTTGTAGTTGATATCGTCGGACATAGCAACACTGCAGCGAAACCAGGCAGACATCGTTGCCAAGACGGAGCAGTATAAACGCAACCAGCTGCTACTGGGACATCGTATACTACAGGTGGGTAAAGTACAGTATGAGATACTTATATAGCACGTTCTTACGGCCTAAACAGCCTCGAAGCGCTGCAGAATGGCACGTGTTAATGGGATCACACAGTTTTTACCTGCCACCCACATGCCCATCCTGACTTTACTCCGTAAGCATTCACCAGATGGCACCACATGAACGAGGCAGTACACATCCGATGTAGCTTACTACTCAATTGTTCGACCTCGGAAGGATGAAAGGCTGAGTTGGCCTAGTTGGCTGACCTATAGCGGATGGTTTACCCACATAGGTGGTCACCCGTCAGCTGCAGGTCGAGCGTGGGACAGGGAAAGTTCGCCGGTCAAAGACTAACGTTCTAACCACTGTGCAATGCAACCAACTAAACCGGTGTGGCTAGTCTGTTGAGCAATCTGTAATCATATACCATAGTATCTGCTTACAATAGCCATGCCACCTCCATCACCACCACCATTTTTTGATATCTTGGCCTCATACTTTCTTCATGAACCACTGGAATGCTGATGGTGGGGTACAGTGTAATGCCAGTGACTCGTAATGAGGATGTGTGGCTTGGACCATCGACCACTGGTGTATGTAGTTTTGTGCGGTACCACGAAGGACATTGGAACATAATTTTTCCACTCTTTTGGATCGTCGTGTTGGATCAAGGAAGTGCACCACAATAAGGGTCTTTTTGTCATCCGGAGTATATGGTGGCATAAAACCGAGGAGATACTGGCTAATCCAGGATTACCTAAAATGGACCGTTAGAAGATGTAGACAGCATTACCATTTTGGTGTTTTCATGCTGTTGATCGGGTTACAGGAAGAGCATCCAGCTTATAAAAACTACACTTTCTGTAATTCCTGGAGGTTTCGGTTATTGAGCCTTTTTGACAGAACCTGACTAAGCAGGAGCAACTGTGTATAAGTGCATATATAAATTCTGGAAAAAGTTGGTCAGTTGTGTATAATTGTCATGTCTTCGCCACCCAATTGTGTTGGCAAAGGTACGGTTTTAGGCTCTCTGTCCGTTCGTCCGGACAGTTCTTTTTAGCACGATATCTTGCAAAAACCTGCCCATGTAGCTGAGTGGTCATTGCACTTGGGTGCCATGTGCAGTGGAGTGTGACGCACCTAAGGAGCCGGGTTCAAAGCTCGGCCTGGGCAGTCTGCCTTCCACCAAAGAATTATTGCTAACGATTCCTACACACATGATGAACAGAGAGATGATCTCGGGCGGGAAAAAGACGGTTCGACGGTGTTCTGTATAATCTGTGACCATTGCTGACACCTTGAAGCAGCAGCGTCAAGGTTCTTAGCCGCGCTGGTGTGGCTGAAGCTAAAAGGTGTAGCTAGCCACGGGCTGGTGCAGCATGTGGCACCAGTCAGGGCTAAGCCAGATGGTAGGTGTCACGCTCGACTGCGTGTCCTGTCACGTGACGTACATGGCTAGGCCAGTAGCGAGTGTCGAGTGAGCGATGAGAGGTCGAAAATGCATTGTGTAGAATGCACGTTGAGTGATGAATGTTGAGTTTTGGGTTATTGAATTTTGTAATAAAATAAAGTTGAAGAATGTTTTACCTGTGCACTCAACAGTAGGCCACGTATGGAGGGGACATGCTACAATTACCCGGCAAGGTGCTTACTTCCTACATATCTGCCTTCCACTATACACGTCACACATACAGTAGCACCTCCTCCCTGGGCTAGCGCTCTGGACCACTACGAGGTCTCAGCGCTGAAGTCCAGAGTAGGCTTGACCTCTGTCCGCAATTATGAACGAATGAACGAACGATATTAGGTGAAGGGCTTGAGCAATCTTGATGTCACTTACAGGCAATATTCACTAGCCCCGATTGATGACCGGTATAGATTCTGAAAGTTAAAGGTCAAGGTCTCAGCAGGCTGTCAAGGAGGCAAAAGCATCCATGTCGACGCTGGGCGCTGATGTCCATCTTCTAGTTATTTGGCTCAAAGCTAGACTTTAGCCGAATATTGGATTTACTTTACTGCGCATTTTCACAGTGTTTACGCATCCGCCTATAACTCCGCCGAAAGTGAACCGATTCGGATGAAATTTGAAGCACTCTGAATACATTGTTGGGAGCTGTTCGTGGCAGATTTTGACGCAGTCCGTGCAGTAGCAACAGCTGGTGAGCCAGGCATATTTTTTGTCATGTAAGCAACGCATGATTTCACCAATTTCCCGTCGGTCAAATTTCACGATATTTGAACAGAACATGTTGATCGGTGTCGCAGTGAAAGGTTTCGGTACAGAATTGTGAAAATTTTACCTTAATGGGTCCTTTTTCCAAAAAAACGCAAAAATTACTTTTAAAACGTTTTACAAGTCTTGCAACTTCATGCCACCATAACTCTGCAATGATTACAGATCGCCAGAAATTCACTGCCAAAATAACCCTTTGTGGGATTTTTAGTTTCCATTTCTACCACTGAAATCAATTCAAAGTCATTCGCCTGGCCTATACACTCTGGACAAGAAATCTACCCAAATTTTCTGCGACGTCAGGCGCAGTTTGACAACATGGCAGTCGCAGACAGCCAATTACCATCGACTGTTCAATCACATGACACTAGGCCTCGTCGAATGCAGAAAGTAAACGGCTTGTGCACAGATAGCCGAGTGCTTAGAGCCGAATACTGTATTGTGGGCAAAGTTATTTCACTGGCCTGTACACTCGTACAAGAAACCTTCCCAAATTTTCTGTGACGTCTGATGTTGGTTTACAACACAGCAGATAACGCTGACATCACTCAGTCACAGGCAGCCAATCATCATCGACTATTGAGTCGCGTGACACTAGGTCTCGTCGAATGCAGGAAGTAAACAGCTTGTGCACAGATAGCCGAGTGCTTAGAGCCGAATACTGTATTGTGGGCATTCCACACAATACAGCCATCTAGTTACTGTTGTAATGATGTTGCTGCTGCTGAACTGTGTTAGGTCCTGGTAAGACAGGAGCTGTACCGGAAACACGGCTATGCTATCCAGGCTGACGAAGAACAGCTGAGGACCAAACTGGAGGCAATCTACTCCGAACTCAGTGCTCCGATGCAGTTCAAAGTTAGTTAACATATAAATATATGGTGTTTATTTTTCTGTTTACGAATAGTTATCCATGCTGACGGCGGTCATTGGGTTAAGGTTTTCACCAGCTTTTGTCTGTTTATCCGCATGATATCTCAAAAACCGCTGCAGCTGGAATCACAAAACTTGACATAGAAATGTTTTATTTTCACAATGAGTCCTGGAAACCCATTTATTTTGGAGTCAAAAGGTCAAGGTCACAAGACACATAAACAGTGCTGGCATTGGTTTTTGCACTGTTGTGAGTGCCGGCTTCTTGTTGAGTTATTGTATTAGAAGGTGCAGGAATGTTAAACTAGTTTCAAAAATCTATTTGATTATTAAATGCAGCTCTTTAAAGTACGTCCATGGTGTGGCCAACCCTCTAAAGCACCGAACCGATTTGATTATTAAATGCAAATCTTCGACCTTTTCGATTGTCGTATGTTTTGCTAATGAGAGTATGCTGTTCCACAAATACTGCATATACGGTGCAGTAGCCGTCGTCTGATGTCACAAACTGCCTGTCAGTTACATGATTCAAACCTGTATAGTGCCACAACCTGCTGTCTGTTATATGTGAACAAAATGTCCAACAGTTATTGGCTGGCGGAGTTACTCGGTGCCATGTTGTCCGCTGCTGTACTTACTGCCCGTCCTCATGAGACTACAAATACGCCGTCAGATGCACATAATCTCATGCCAGAGTGATTTAAGTTAACGGATAGAATTTAATTTTGTTAACAATAGCGGAAACGGAAAAAAATGCAAAAACCAGAACGAAACGGAAATGGAAAAATTAACAACCTAAACTGAATAAATATTATTTTAGTTTTTATCGTACAACTGTCGCCAACATTGTGTGGTGGGTGATTTGCTATGAGCTTAGAGTACTAAAAGTATAGTAACGTACTGCCGCATTTCGGTCTGGTCTTTTTTTTACTCCTAATTTGTCTAGTAATTTTGTAGAAAACGTATTAATACATAAGATTACACATGTAGGCTAGTTCTATACATGGATTTTTAAGTTCTTAGAGTGCAAACTTTAACTTTGTTGGAAAAAACTGAAACGTAAAATTTAGACTGATAACTTAACTGAAACTGAAAAAAATATCCACAACTTAAATCACACTGGTCACTTGGAATGATGCATGGTCTTGGTGGTTCAGGGTCGGCTTGATGAACTGATGTCTCAGATGCGGATGCAGAACCAGATTGGGACAACACTACGACCGGATGTGGGATACCACATTGACGTCAACGTCCAGCATGAAATCAAACAGGTCACCGTGTATTTTTATTATTGTCGTTTCTGTTGTTTTTAGTTCTTTTTGTTGTTTTTTTTTCGTTTTTTTTTGGTTCTGTAAATTACGAAAATTTGAAGATTGAGCTAGCAACTACCCACCAGATTTTTGGTGCACGTTGATATGTTATATTGTATTGTGTCGTATTGTATTATATCGCAACACCGTTAAGAACTGTAGCATTTTCTGCCTAATCTGAATACACTAGTTGTCATCAGCAGCAGTATGCAGGCAGTGAAACTGTGCTTGAACAAAATCCTCCAGTCCTTACCTGGATCACGGGTTGACTTGTATAATGGCATAAAAGATTGCTCATGTTACCGCTAATAGCAGTAGTAGTACTCCGTGTGGGCCCGGGGCAATCCTCCCTTATCCCTTCACTTCCACACCTTCTACTCTATCTTTTACTATCTTTTACTTTTCCCTTGTTCTATTTCTTACTCGCTTCATCTGTTTTCTTGCTTTTCCATCTCTTCCCATTTTACTAGAATAGTCCCACTCCGTTACCAGGCCAGATGTTGTAGGAGGTGACTAAACCTGGCTTTAGTTTTTTGTGTGTTGATTTTGTGTTATATGTGTGCTTATTGGCCCGCTGACACATAGTCCAATGGGCCAGACTAGAGATGCTCTCTGGCGTCTGTCGTCGTCGTCTGTTGTCGTCTGTAACACTCCACGGCGGCGTATATGCAACGTAATTCACCAGGGGGCGCACACAACGGCGGGCTGGTAGTGTTAGGGCGACACCTTGTTTAGTTAAGATGCATGCTTTTTTGTAATGTTTGATTCAGTTTTGTCCTGTGGTGTGATAGTTATCTCCCCCCCATTGTAGGCGCTAACGTAAAAATTTTAATGAGTTCCTTTTTGGATGGCTGCTGAAGAGAAAGGCGGCCAGGGTTGAGATTAATATATCGCTCTCTTTCTTTCGCTGGTTACGGATAGCTCTCCACCCCTGACCTTTCATCTCTGATATAGCAATATTTGTGCTGAAAAGGGACGTTAAACTCCCACTAACTAACTAGTAGTAGTAGTAGCAGTAGTAATAGTTTGTTTGTTTGTTTTATATTGTTTGCAGCACTTGAAGCGTCAGCAAGAAGGCCTTAGTCATCTTATTAGCATCATTAAAGACGATCTCGAAGACGTTCGGACTATTGAGCAGGGACTTGTGGAGTCCGCAAAACTCAAGCAGAAATGACTGATACAGACCGACTGTAAATGAACAGATGGAAGACAGAGAATGAAGATGTGAGAAAGCTTCACAAAGGAATAATGATAGTGCATGTCAGTGAACTGGATTGTATCTGTCGAGGCATAGCTATGAGCTACTTAAACATCTGGTCGCCTTAAGCAAGATTTTTCTAGCATCCTTTAGTGCTATTACACTTTTGGTTGGGTTATCTGACCTGTAAAATCGTCTTCTAGCAAAACAGTATTGACGTGGGTAACACCTGCTAATACTTGCTGAAGATTGACAATATAAATCACAGCCAGAGGAAGCCATTACTCGCATGAGTACAGTGTCCCACGCCAGCACTGTTTTTGGCACGAGTGACCTTAGCCTATGGACTCCAAAATAAATACACATCAAGTTCGGTGATCTGAGCTGCATCAATTTTTACGTCAACCTAATAAAGCCGGTCTCAAATGTCTCTTTGTCTGTGCGCACGTCCGTCCGTCCGTCCACAAAGAAGTTTCTTCGATTTCAATGAAATCTGTCTTGTAGGTAGAGGTCGATTAGTGATGCACGACGATATGCAGTATGACCCGATCCAAGGTCAAAGTCACAAGCCCTTCAAAGTTGGAAATCTGGCCATTTTCAAAAGCTGTCTCCTCCACCGTTTACAATGGACGCTGGAAACAGACCGCGGATTCTTAAACTACGGCACAATATCTAACTTTGTTCAGGCCTGATTTTTGATATTTGGTCTAGTTTTTGTGTCACGTGACTTCGAAGTTGGCAGAAACGTTAGTTGTGAAGAGTCAACCGTCAGTGCCGTAGGTGGCTAATTTATTTAGATATCATGCAGATAAACAGACAGACAGACAGATAAACATCCGTAAAAACCCTCGACTGCCATTGGCGTGGGTGTTAATGCATATGTTCAGTGTGTTAATGCTGTTATAATGTGTTCATTTTGTTACACAGTTTGGCAGCTGTGACAACATTAGATCTATGTCTTTCAACGTGTCTGCCACACCAAACATGCTTTTTAGCTCGAACGGCATCGCGATGCCGAAGGTTTATATTTTACAGCTGTGGTATTTTTTCTTTCTTCTTTTTTCGATGCCTTATTTCTGATATCACTGAACGGATCTCAACCAAACTTGGACACATATTAATTTATGACTGCTATTTGAAATATTTGGTCTGAACTCCCCGGGCATTTACCCCGTGGGCTGGGGGCAAAAAAAGCTTTTGGGGACCAACTTTGAATTTTGACTGAACATATCTCTGCAGCGGAACATGATATCAACAATCGGAAAGAACTTGTCAATCTACAGGGACATACAACACTTTCTATTTGTTGTCGGTTTTTTGAAGTGGTCTCACTTCTGCTCATGGAACCAAAAATCGAAAGGCTGTGCAAAACCCTACATGCCGCTGAAATTTGGTGAACTTTGGTCCAGAAACGGCTGAGAACAGTTGGAGAATTTTGGCCCATCCTCGAAATTTTTGCATTGGGAGACACTGCCAGTCTTACGGCATAGACCTTATATAACAGACCTGAGGCCAACTTAGGCATGCGTTATGTAGTGGCAGGAGATTACAGTCTAGAACAACAGAATGCCGGGCCGGCTAATGCTGGGCTTTGCCAGGAATCTTGTCGTCAGAATTGTGGTCGTTGTAACTTGTTATAACAGCTTGGGCAATCCGATATACTTCGTTTATGGGTGAAAATGCACCTAAATTTTGTATTGCAAATAACTGTGTAAGTTTTATCATTAGGCCTAATGATTAAATAGAGAAAGTTTTGTGGCCAAATTACAGTGTCATGTTGTGATTAGTATACCATATACATTGGGTTACATGGTGGGGTTGTAGTAGAGGCGGAATGCACCGTAACACCGTTATGGTAAATATTTTCAGCTGTTTTGATAGACAGCATATTTTTCCTATGAAAATTGTTTTTTGCCAGGGCTCTGCCTCGGATCCTGCTGGGGATGCTTATGGCTCGCCCCCAAACATAGTTGGCTGGGGAGGGAGCTATACCCTTTCCATTCCCCACCCTTTAGACGCCTTTGGCAACTCGGCTCAGCGCCTTTGGCACCTTGACTTCGTGTTTCTAGATCAACCCCTGCCCACTGCTTCTGTGTTCCAGTTAAAAATTTACAACTACACCCCTGCATGGTACTTTACCAGTTACTGTTACTGTTGCATAAGGAGACCTCAACTTTCCTATAACAGTTTTGGAAAAGGTGAAAATTTGCACAGATATGATGGCAACCAAGTTATTCAAGGTGGAAATGCAGACTATGAAATGGATAAAATTGCCATCTCCATTTTAACGACCATTATGAAGTTAACATGGATTCCACAGTTCCCCTGTTTTTTCTCCACTTGCTGTGGAATGTAGCCTTCTGTGGATAAGTGTCAGGTTTTTATGATCTGATTACGTTCCATGTCTTCTGAATGGTGCAAAATAACTAAAGTTATCAGTATGAGAACTGAAGGTGACAGGGAAACTCATCCGGTGGTGTCATCCTTCCTTTACCCGCCAAACTGCTAAGGTAAGGGGCGTTGCTTGCTTTAAAACGGCCTTAAAAGGCAAGTTTTTTTATTTGGCAATGTAACTGAAACTACTGAATAAGGGTTAATAAAACTTAATACTATGATAAGTAAGGGCTTTTCTGCCGCGTTGTCTTAGGGGTAGCAGCCTCTAAGAAATAGGTCAAAATCCTGCAGTTTAGTTTGTTTTCAATAAGAAAATGTGCTCTCGTGACGAATTATTGGGGTGAGAGATATAGCCTTGACCTCCACCTGTAACATTTGGGGTAAGCTGACGCCCTGACCCTGCGGCTGCGGGTTGAAAGCTGTTGACTTGAACTTGACAAGTTAAGTTCACGTTCATATCCAGTCATTACATTGCTGTTGCGCACGGAGCTGGCATGTTTATGTTTACAATGTTTTTGCGTTGCGTCGACAAATTTTTGGATTTGTTGTTAAAGTAATTTCGAAGTCTGCTGAATTAACATCCTTTTGTGTTGTACGTGTTAGTTGTTTAAGTTGTCTGTTACGAGATTTTAAGTCCGTAATAGGTTGTCATTACTTCGCAGGCAAGCACTGTGGTAGACGCTTTGTTCCAAGGGTACTGCAAGTCAGTCATTGTAAAGGCTGTCTGCGTGCCAGAAACAGTGATGGAGTTTCACTTACTCTCTATCAGGAAATTCTAAACCCGACTTTAACCATACAACTAAGCATAACCCAACGAAATATGATGCTAAAGTTTATAAACTCATCAAACAAATAACAAGTCCAGAGACTTCGAGGTACGGTACATTAGTACTAGCCTCGTTTTCTTAGCAACAGAACTCTGCTTAGAACCGCTTTTCACAAAAACGCGTTGAATTTTGTAACAACGTGTAACACAGTGAAGCAAACGAAGTTAACTTACCTTTGAAGTAAGTTATTACAAGTCCATGCACATCAAATCCGATGACTATAACACAGTGATCATTTTAGCGGTAAATCGGCGATTTTTCCCTAAAGGCCCAAAAATTGCTATCGATAACTCGGCACTTACTTTTTTACCTACCAAAAGACTATGCACCCTCTTTTCTACTATAGCTCGCCGGGATTGAAAGTCAAGGTCATAGGTCAAGATCAGTGCAAAAATGCATGCCACGTGAGTATCTACTGCGGCGTACTATGAGTATTGACTGACGTAGGATTTTATTGTCACGTCATCTTCGGCGAGGAGTGTGGTCGGCTATATCCAGGATTAGCCCCCTCTGGGGGCTATTCCTTTTAACTATTATAATCTAATTCTAGTCAATATTTTAAATGTATTTACTGTTCAATATCAAATTATTACCTTAAACGATTACAATATAA
>Ga0209780_1000956_pt1 | contig 17682 bp, 16 predicted proteins | sample WorMetexBAHAMAS2_FD_187384 | JGI IMG/M metagenome (GOLD analysis project Ga0209780, IMG submission 187384) | Marine gutless worms symbiont microbial communities from Max Planck institute for Marine Microbiology, Germany - Inanidrilus exumae... | ecosystem: Host-associated > Annelida > Digestive...
CACGCGATACAGCGACGGCATGTGACGCTGCGCCGTATCGCCATGACGTTTCGTGAACTGTCGGCAGAGTTTGCTGACGGCGGCGCGAGTGACACCGTCGGCAGAGAACTTCTGACCGTTGCCAGCAACTATGTATGAGAGGCGGTTTAGCTCCAGGGACCGGACATATCCATAATTTGCGTATTTTTGCGAATGGGGGATGCTCATGGGTCACATGTTTCACACAGGCTATTCTGAAGAAAAAAAATTAAAATTAGTATTTAGTTTTAAGTAGAGCAATGGAAGAAGAAGACAGATATTACACTTACATTTAAGAGGCAGGCTAGTGAGGGAACTGTCCTACATTTGTACGACGCGGCCAGCGTACATTTCGGCCTGACAGTAAGGAGGACCAACTTGTGTCTTATGATATTGCTATCTCTAATTTGTCATCTGTATTCTGATTTCATTTGTTCTATAACATTTTCATGACACTGAATGGTCTATTATTACCTTCACCACCGGTTGGCGGGGTAATGTTTTGAACCGCGTGTTTGTCTGTTATCAGAAGAAGGAGCAAGTTATGAGTGGATAATCGTGAATATATTGGACATACTCAGAAAAAAGTTGGTTTCATTTTGAAAGTGATCCGAATATTAGTCAGTCGTCATAAGTGCTGCCACATTGCGACTGTAGAACGATGTCACTGTACACATCTGCAGCTGTACTGGAACAATGGCCAATATTAACCTGTTAAGGCCGCGTCGCTTCTAGCGATAGCGGCATTGCTTTAGAGATGAGCGCTTTAGAGATGTGTTTCATATTAAGCGCCATACAAATCTACGCCTTTACCTTATTTCGGTCTGTGCGTGCGTGCGGAAGGGGGCAATTTTTTGGTGTGGGGGAGAGATGTGGCGGCCCATTGTATGGTGAGCTGTGCAAAAAACGGTTGAACCGATCGAGATGCCGTTTGGGACGAATACTTGTATGGACCAAAGGAACCATCTATTAGATGGGCAGGGCGTATCCAGAGGCTTTGGCTAAGGAGGCGACGGCGAGGCCCGAAGTGCCGAAGCGGGGGTGGAGTAATTGGCAGCCAGCCCTCTTTCCCACCAGCTACGGAGTGGAGGGCCGCTGTAAACTTCTCAGTGGGGTCCGGGTCGAAGCCCCGCCTGCTGTCGATTTTGGTGTGGTTTGAAGCCCCCAAATTGTGTCTGGTAGCAAGTTTTGCAAGCGGTCTTGGGGCATCGTTTACTGCGCCCCCATGGATCCGCTACTGTAGATGGGTCCAGATCCCCCACGGGTAGGGGAACATTTGAGGATTAGTCTGTCCCATAGAAAAGCACGCTAGAAGTGAGCCGCGGAACAACGGCTGAACGCTTACGTTGGCAAAATATACCGATGCAAAGCTCTTGGCCTTAGCAACATGGGCACCCTACAAAAAAGGTGATATAAAGACTTAGAGAAAGTACAGAAAGGGCAACAAACATTCTGCCAGCACTGAGACATCTTACTTATCCTGATCTTTTGCAATTTAACGACACTATATTCTATATTATAGACAAGAGGAGACATGATAGAAACTTATAAGATAATATCCGGAAAGTATGACAGTGCAATAGCACCAACTTAAAACTTTACTGATGTCGGACACACATAAAACTAAGAGGCGATGATTTTTGTCTTTAGAAACTTCGGTTCGAAATATGATATGCGTGAATAATTTTTCCCAACCTGGTCGTACATGCATGAATAGTTTGCCTAATTGGATTGTATCTGCAAATAATATTAATGCATTTAAACAGACTTGATCAACAGTTGCAACATAAAGATAGCATATACGATTTTCGAGCCCAAATTGAAGGAACTGGAAGCCTTAGTGAGGTTTAGAGAGTTAATTTAGTCAAGCTTATAAATGTACGTCAATTAGTAGGCCTAGTTATTTGACTACAAGTGTGGTTCACGTTAGGAGATCGACGTTTGCATTAACGAGAAATCGGCAATATAAGTTTATGAATGTCACCTTTCTCGCCGCAGACCGTAGCATGACATCATTAACACGCACGTCACGACGCACAGCACACAGTCATCACGTGGTAAGACCAAAGGTCAGAGTATCCGGACGTCCAACGGCGCAGCGCATTGTGAGGTATGTGTTGTCAGCAACGCAGATGACGTTAGCAACGCTGTTGCAACCGACTACATATTGTCGGTAAGATCAGAGACTGTTCGAGGAACTAGCACTCGTTTAATATAAAAAACACGTAGACAATCACAGTAGAGTCACTCGTACATCACGACAGCCAGCGAACAAGACTTGGAAGTCCCAAACAACTACCGCCGTGCCGCGTCGCAGATAACCACATAAGCATTGCACGCTGGTTGGATGACAGAAAACTTGCTATCAATTGGCCGTCGTCACAAAAACGAAAATGAAATAACTCTGCGTGGCACTAACGGCAGTAACGGGTCACCGTAATAACTTCTCTGTCACCAATTACCATTTCGTACCGGCATCGGCATCACTTAACGCAGCGCGAACGATCACGTCCTATCCTGCGTTTTATATTGTCCACCAATCACCGGTTGTGAAGCAGCAGGTGCGTGTCATGGCTGCCTGGATATTTGTTGTTGTTGTCATTGGAGTCATCGAGACTGTCCGATGTTGCGAGTTTTAGGAGACAGTTATATTGTTGCGTGCCACATCTTTGTATTAAAATGAACTTAGCATCAATTGTGTTCGTTTTTGGATGTTTTTACGTCGTTTATGCTCAGGGCAAGTATGACGTAGTGCATGTTTATCTTCGAGCTGCAGCCGTTATAATCGAACTATAACGCCAGCAGTGTTGCCGATCGTGCAGCCCATGTTAGACATCATTGGACATAATTAAACTCGTGATGGAGAGGGCGAAATAATTGTGCTGTTTAACAATCGCCTATAAGGTGTAACTGAGGCACAATTTTACTGGTAATCAATTACCGTTTTACTTTACACGACCAAGGAAATTCGTAGTAGCGCTATATCCTCAGGAGGACGTCGCTGGTTCTCTATCGAAATCGGCTTCATTTCAGAAGGTCACACACGTCAGCTAGTTGTCAACAGATCAATTGACTGATGGTTGAGTAAACACCATAGTTGATCGCACTGATCCACAAAACACCCAAGTTGATCAAAATGGATGACATGATTAATTTTTTCTATTAGTCTATTATAATTATTGCAGTGATTTGTTGTAGATGTAGGAAGAGTGTACATTGGCTCGACACCAAATGACACACAGGAGTTGTACGCCTTTAGTTCTAATATTCCACGGTCATCGTGGTCTGTTCCTGTGTATCTGCTTGGTGGCACATCAGGAACGGTTTGTATTGGGTTATCTTCTGTAATATGTTTGTTTCTGTTTTTGCTTTGTATAGGCATGCTTCATTTCTGCACACTGGATGCAGTATGGTGCTGATTTTAGTGCTCTTTGCTATTGTCTGTGATACGGTACAATGTGACAGTGAATGCATAATGTCACTTGTGCTAAAAAAAGCTTAGTCTACCGTATGGAACTTCAACAGAATTTATATAACAAGTGATGAAGGAATTTTGACAAAAGACCGTATTGCAGGGGTGGGGCATTTTTTATGGGGGGACAGTGTAATGTGACACTGACCAGTCTGGAGCATTGCAGCCAGCTGCATGCAGGCCTGCTGTCGCCATTATTGATTTTTTTGCTGCATAAATTGCCACAGCACTGACTCCCAATGCTTTTTGGTTGGCTGAAAAAAACCCAAAATTGCATGTTTCAGTATGGGAATGTTGACCTCATCTAGTAATGATTTTGTGCACAGTGGCAGAGGGGAATTGGTAGGTGTGTGCTAATGTATGTGTGACGTGTAGGGTGATGAAGGGATACGTGGGAAGTGAGCTGCTTGTCAGGTATTTGTAGCGCACCCGCTCTAGACGTCACCTACCATCTGGCTTAGCCCTGACTGCTGCTCTTTGCTGCGCTAGCCAGTGGCCAGCCACGCCTTTTAGCTTCAGCCACCCCTGCACGGCTAACAACCTTGACGCTGCTACTTTAGGTGTCAGCAACGGTCATAGATTATAGAGGACACCGTTGAGCCCTCTTTATCCTGTCCGCGATTATCTTCCTTTTCATCATGTGCGTAGGAATTAGGCCTATTTCAAATAATCCTTGGTGTGAGGTGGACTCGCACTGGACTGAGCATTGAACCCAGCTCCAGGGGCATGTCACGCTCCACTGCACATGGCTCCCGAGTGCAGTGACCATTGAGCTACATGGGCAGGTACAGTGCCAATAGCATGAAAGATACGATTTGCTGTTATAAACATTTGTTTTGTGAGTACTGTTACATTATACAAATTAATATATGCTATGAAACTGTATGGGTTATTCCTTACCACACAGGTAAGTTTTGTTTGAAAGTCAAGGCATTTAACCCAGCGTTAATGACGAATAGTAATGGCTGGTAATTGTTCTAATGAATTTCAGCCATTGGCTGAAAATTATTGCAAATTAAATGTGTAGAGTTGAGATATTATCAGATGAGTGGATCTGCTTGTGTATTTAGAAAGTGAGTGTAGCGTGTGGATTGATTGGGAGTCGAGCTGATGGATTCACTTCTGTCTCATTTGATGACGTCGTAGTTACCATTATTAATCCATCTGTGCCAACTACTAGTCATGTCACTTTTACGTAAGTTTTGTTTTCATATTTTAGCTTGTAACTTATCGATCTTGGAAACAGCCGAATGTACTTTTGTCGGACTGATAGGTAGAGATGTGCCGGTCAAGCTTTGTTTGAACTCGAGCTGCTTGTGAAGCTCGAGTACTTGGCACAACCCTACTGATGGGGTTGATTACCATTACAGTCACATGAGCATAACTGAACCCACTTGTGTATGTGTGTGATGTTTTGTTCCAAGGCTGGAGAAGTTCAGAACAAAGGCAGACTTTTAAACAAATCATCACACATATAGACACTCGTTTTTGGCGGTTTGGGTTACACATTTGCCTCTTAAATATCTTCTTGCCTTGATTCTGAACTTCTGACCTTGTGCATCGTCTTAGGAGCAAAGCTGTGTCGGGCCCATTTGGTGGCTGACATAAGAATAAGCCAAGCTGAAAGCACATTTCTAGCAGCAACGACAACTACAAGAATAGCAGGTAGAAGCAGCCAGCACTCACAAGAGTGCACAGACCGATGCCAGCAGTGTGACCTTGACCTTTCACATTTTGACCCTAAAATAAGCGGATTTCCAGGACTCCTTGTGGAACATTTCTGTGTCAAGTTTGGTGATCTTGGTAGCATTGGTTTTTGAGATATCATGCAGAAAAACCGACACACAGACAAACTACGGTGAAAACCGTGCCCCTGCGACTGCCTTCGTTGTGGGTAACAACAAAACTTAGGAGCTATTGGAGCACTAAGCTTGTGGTGGCGAAGGCATCCCACCCACGTCGGCTATGGGCTTTGAATCCATCTTCTGGTTATTATGGACCCACCTACACATAGTGTAGGAGGGCCAGACTACTGATGGTCACTGGCGTCTGTCGTCGTCATCTGTCGTCATTGTTTGTCGTCGTCTGTAACACACCTCGGCGCAACGTTACTCACCAGGAGGCAGCACGCAACGGCGGGCCAGTAGTAAAAGTAAATAAGTAAAGTAAACAGTGTATAGCAGTTTGGCATCAACTTAGCTCTTCACCTCCACGGGAAACTCACATGCCATATGGGATCATATATGTTCCATATTAAGGCTGGAGAAGTTCAGAACCGAGACAGACATTTCCAGCCTTGGAACAACGCATCACACACATACACACACGTGGTTTTCGGCGATTTGTTACACATTTGCCTCTTGATTATCTGATTTGGTGGCTTCAGTACTAGGTTGATGTAAGAATAAGCCAAGCTGAAAGCACATTTCCAGCAGCAACGGCAACTACAACAATATCAACTAGAAGACGCCAGCACTCACAAGAGTGCACAGACCCACGCCGGCAATGTGTTTGTGACTCATGACCTTGACCTTTCACATTTTGACCCTGAACTAAACGGATTTCCAGGACTCATTGTGGAACATTTCTGTGTCAAGTTTGGTGATCCTACCTGCATCGGTTTTTGAAATATCATGCAGAAAAATCGACACTCGTCGGTGAAAACTGCAACTGCCCAGCGTTTGTAACAACAAAACTTGGGAGGGTTCGCTGTAAAGCTGTTGGAGCACTGAGTGATTGATAGGGTTAAGGTTTTACGTCCCACCCGACACAAAATAGATCATTTTGGAGACGTTCTTCCCAGTCAGCTTCTTTGCTTACAGATTACTTCAGGGCGTTGTTAATTATTAACCCACCGTGTATTTTCTTTAGGACTAAATGCTGGCTGGAGAAATTGATGTTGGTGTATTGTGTAGCTGTTTACTGTGTTGTAGAAATCCAGTTGTGGGTCGTGCAACATCCGTACAGTGCTGGGGCACAGCAGCTCCACATTTCACTGAATTTGAATCATTAAGTGACCCAAAGTTAGCCACTAGTTTGTAATGTATTTATTTATTTATACATATTTCATGCTTGAATCTATACTTCTTATACTTTTGCAATAGTTTTTGAAACACTATTTCTACTACTACTTCCGTTTATTAGCCGTTTTTGCAGTCAGCCATTTCCCCTCGGGTTTTTCTCCCCAACTTTTTCTGGAAAAAAATCTCTGCGGAATAATGGAGTGGACTTTTACAGGTCACTATTGGGCATTTTTTGCAGTTCTTTCCTTTATCATTTATTTCTTATTGTTAATTGTTAGTTTTTTTCCATTAACTATAAACTATCTGTGCATTGGCTCATTCCATATGTTAAACTACTTCATTTGTTATCATTATTACTATTTGATGTTGTGGCGCTTTTGATTAATTTTGTTGCTTATGTCGTGCTGGTTCCTGCAGTATGAGCGACATTTTTGCAGCTCCATTCTGTTCTCGTCTGTGAATCTTAAGGTGGTTAGACTAACATCGAGTTAACAGAAGTTGTCGGATTTGCTGACAGAATAGCTAACTGTCAGTACTGAATCATTCGTCCATTTAGCATAAAGTTTGGTCATTGAAGTATATTAGAGTTAATAATAATCCTTCTGCTGCTAAAGATAAATGCTACTAGAGTAGGTAGTAGCTGCTGCTTGTTACTGTCACATGGCAGGTTTTATAGTAAGTTATTACTGGCCCGCCTACACATAGTGTAGGGGGGCCAGACTAGTAACGGTCACTGGCGTCGTCTGTCGTCGTCTGTCATCGTAGTCTGTCGTTGTCTGTAACATGGCGCATATGCAATGCAACTTACCAGGGGGCAGCACGCGGCTGGCCAGTAGTTTTACGTCCCGTTGGGGCGACACGTTGTATAGTAAATTACGTTCGATGTTATTTATCTCCTTTGTTACATCGTGGGATGGTATTTACTTAAGCTGTGTGTTGCATTTGTATGTAGAGGTTTTGTGTATTTATTGCCACCGACTGTCAATGTCTATCACAGCGTTGGTGTTATTGGACAACCCTTCTGGGTAAAACTGAGGTAACTACACTAGTCCTACATATGTGCAAGTTATTGCACAACATTTGTTATTTCCACAAAGCAAGCAGGTGGTCTGATAGTTGAGTTTCTCTCAGTTTCTTTTCTGTGCTTTTTCCCCTCACATTTTGGGATCAGTGGCAGGATGGCCTTGTTCCCAACCCACACTGTCATTGAAGGGAACTCAAAATTACTGACACCGACCACAGAAAGTCATCAGTGATGGGCAAAAGATAAAAGTAGAAGATAAAAACTAAAAGTTTAATTAAAAGTAATTAGTTAGATGTATTTATTGCATTGGCATCTTTTTGTGTATAATACTAATTAAAAAATTACTTCAGTTCCATACTTCCATATGGTGTTGGGTTTTTGATGCACTGCATATTATATTATTTCCGGTTAAGAGCTTGAGATAACTATTGACAGAGATTTTAAAATCTCGTTTTCTTCTCGTTTTCGGAATAACCACTAGCCCATACTGATGACCTTATTAGATTCTGGAGGTCAAAGGTCAAGGTCACAGTAGGTCGTCGCAGTCAAATCTTGTGAACACCATAACTTATGAACTACATGGGTAATATCGATGAAACTTACTGAGAATAGCCAGTAGTTCATGATTAGATATTGGTGGTGAAAGGTCAAGGTCACACAATTCAAGCTTGTGGTGGTGAAGGCAACAACGTCGGATGTAGGCTTCAAAGTCCATCTTTTGGTTATTACGGGCCCACCTACACATAGTGTAGGAGAGCAAGACTAGTGATTGTCGCTGACGTCTGTCGTCGTCGTCTGTCGTCATCGTTCGTCGTCGTCTGTAACACACCACGGCGCAACGTTACTCACCAGGAGGCAGCACGCAACGGCGGGCCAGTAGTAAAAGTAAACAAGTAAAGTAAACAGTGTATAGCAGTTTATCATCAACTTAGCTCTTTACTGCTACGGGAAACTCACATGCCATATGGGATCACACAGTGTTACCTGCCACCCGACAGAGGTGAGAATCCCGCCTTTACCCCCAGCCAAAGCAGGTACTCGATTTAGCGACCCCGGAGAGATGCAAGGCTGAGTTGATCTATGTTACGTGAAAGTGGACCGACCCGGGATTGAACCTGCGACCTGTAAATCGCAAGTCCAACGCCCTACCGCTGAGCCGCCATGCAACGTGGTTACGGTAGTGTTATGGTAGTGTTACATCCCGTTGGGGCGACACCTTGTTCAGATACTGATACAGCAGTTTTTTGTGTTTTTTGTTGTCTGCAGTCAGCCGGCCATTACGAATGCCGTTGAAGTTCAGTGCATTGGCCCTCCTGGTAAGACACTGGCATTGTTGAAATGTTAGTTTGATAAACTTGGTTAATGAAGAAAGATTGGAGATGTATTCCAGGCATTAGATATTATAGACGAGCGTCAGCTGTTGTGTGCTTTAACATCTTATACAATTTTACGGAAATATTATTTAGCACTGTTAATAGGTGGCACAACCGCATGCCTAGGAACTTTTTCCCTTGTCGGGCACGCTCATTACCATACCTAGGCACTTTTCTTGAACAAAATAGGGGAAAATATACATGAATTCACTATAACTTTCGTGAGTTTCGTCATGAATCGTAAAGAAATAATACAAATTACCTTTCCAATAGTCAACTACCATGTTGTGACGGCAAAATACAACTGGCTAGCAAGGTGGTGGGAAAAAGGCTAGGAAGAGGGGAAGAAATCGCATAGAAATATCGCAACAAGAGGCCAGATGTCACGCATAAAAGCAGTATAAATCGTTTTTTGCCGTGGGTCTGCCCCAGACCTCACTTGGGAGCCTCCTAGTCGACTGGGAAGGGGAATGCCCCTTCCCATTTGGGAGGGGAATACCCCCTCTCCGTTCCTCACCCCCTTTACGCCTTCTGCATCTCGCTTCTCAGCGCATTCGGCGCTTCAATCTCGGCGCCCTTGTCTAGGCAGTTAATTTTTCGTTGTGTTGCCTGCCAATTTTAATAGTTTACAAAATAGTTGACCTAATACAGTGGGTGTCAAATGTCCACCCATACGTCCGTAAGTCCATCCGTCCGTCCACAAAAAGTTTATTCGATTTCAATGAACTTTGGTATGTATGTAGAGGTCGATAAGTGATGCATGACAGTATGCAGTATGACCCGATCCAAGGTCAAGTTCACGAGCCCTTGAAAGTCGGAAATTTGGCCATTTTCAAAGGCTGTCTCCTCCCCCAACTATAATGGGGGCTGGCAAATGACCACAGATTGTTAAATTAGGGCACAATACCTAAAGCTTATGGGGGCCGGATTTTTGATTTTTGTCCCAGTTTTTGTGTGTCACGTGACTTTGAAGTTAGCAGTAAGTAAGAGTCGACCGTCAGTCCGTATGGGGCTAATTTATAAACAACTAATTTAATGTTAACTAATGGATGAATCAATTATTGTTATGATTTTAGCTCTAGATAATACTGAAAGTCTACCCAGTTCACCAGAAGTCTGAGTACGAAATATGATAGTAGGTGATGCAAAGTACGTATCGTTTAGACTAACCATTGTGACATATATGCAAAACATTATTACTACTGCCGTGTTAATGTGACTTTACGTAGCGACTTTCACTCCAGCAACCGTCGCCGTCAATTCTCAGATGCAGATGATATCAGTAAGTAAATTTGAATATTTCTGTTGAACTGAATTTATTTGAAAATTTGTACATAGAAAGTATTTTGCTGGCTTGACAGTTTTTTTATCACGCATCGCCTTAGCACAACCATGCAGAGTGTGATACTGATACAGCAATTCTGTCTGTCTGTCTATTTGTCCGTCTGTCTGTCCACCATATGTTAGTATTGTGTAAAAATGAATCATCCAAACATCAAGCAGTCAGTGCTGCGTTGTAGCTTAGGGATTGTAATTTTCCTATACCGAAGATTTATGTGATTCCCAGTAGGTTCACCCCAACGGATGCGCCGAATACAGATGGTGTAGGTAAAACTGGCGATTTTCGACCAAACCACACTGTATTTGAGAAACAGTACAAGTACGTCCTTCGGGGATGGACGTTTATCCACACATGCCGATCCTACGTCCACACGCCGCGCGATTATGTACTCGGCAGCTAAAGAGTAATCGTTGTGAACGTCGTGGAGGTGGCGCCTCGCTGGCCAATATTTTGGGCTTCCGGGGGAGCAAAGTTCACAAAAATGGGAGATTCCCCTCATTTTACGCCGATGAACCGCCGTGCAAAATTTTATGCTGCTAGCTTTATCCTCTTCATAGAAATCCGTAACCATACAAACACACAAACAAAAAAAACAAACAAAAAGAAACAAACAGTAACTGATATATCCACAATGTGCCTATTGGCATGTGTGGATAACAAGACAAAAGACATAGCCTGCGTGTAGCTAGTAGGAATACTCACAGTTAGTAAATGATATGAGACATACTAGCGGAGAAAGAAACATCATACATTATCAATCGCTCAGTTTTATTACTGGCCTGCCTACACATAGTGTATAGGAGTGCAAGACTAGTGATGTTCTCTGGCGTCTGTCGTCGTCTGTCGTCTGTAACACTCCACGGCGGCGCATATGCAACGAAACTCACTAGGGGGCAGCACGCGACGGCGGGCCAGTAGTGTTACGTCCCGTTAGGGCGAAACAACTAATGGCTTATATACCATCGATCCATCCATCCATTTATTGTCAAACATACAGCAAACATACATGAATATAGTCAAAAGGAGAGTGAAATAAACAGTTAAACATGAATAACAACATGAGCCATAAAACTCAAAATACAGTACACGAGTATACATAATTAACTAGAAATGCATGACAGAGCCTATCGTGTAGCCCGCGCGGCATAGCAGTGACGCTCTCTAGCGTGTAGGTGAAACAAAATTGAGTAGTGATTGCCCCAGGAAACTTAGTTCTGATACCCGCAAGGTCTAGCAGTAACGCCGCCAAGCAAACGTAGCCAAATTGCTGATCGACGAGGGGGTGTACTTACGTAAAATTTGGCGACTCGCTTCAGTCGTTCCGGAGATATGATTGCGGCGTAGAAATTGAAAATGGGTCATGTGACCTTGACCACTCCCCTTTTAGGGGTGGTTTGTTATCCAAAAGCTAGGATTTGGTACAGTCTACCTGTACGATTCTAGCTTTATTCATTCCAGAGATATCACTGGGGCCCCAAAATTTAAAGTGGGTCACGTGACTCTAACCACGCCCCTTTTAAGGGTGATTTGTCTTCCGTATACTGGGACTTTATATAGCCTGTGTACAAAATTTGACGACTGTAGCTTCAGCCGTTCCAGAGATATGGTCGGTGCCCACGAACATTTAAATGGTTCACGTGAACTGACCACGCCCCTTTCAGGAATAATATGCCATATGTGCACCAGCACTTGCTACGACCAAAGAATCTGTCAAACTTGGAGTCTCTGTCTCCACCCACTATGAAGATATAAAAGGCGATACTAAATGTAGCAAAATAGTGACGTTTGGGGTAGTTATGGCCACTAGAAATAGTAGCACCTTTCGATAGAGCGCATATGAGTTTCTATTAACGTTTTAATAGCAACTATATCCCTGTCTTGCACCGTTTCTGAGATATAGCGGGATATTGGTCGAAAATCGCCGATTTTAACCTACCCCAGCTCTGTCTGGCTCTCTCGTTGCGGGTGACCCAGTTGGAATTTCGCCGAGATCTTTGGCGTCAGAAAAACTGGCGTCGTTGTTTGCGTGATCCTACGTTCAGCCGTTTAACCCATTTTGGTACAATACCGGCGTGTGACAGACTGGCGGATGGACAGACGGACGGACTGACACACGATAACAGCATATACCGCGCTAGCATAGCGTCGCGCTGTACAAGCATATAGCACTTGCTGGCAAGTTGTTCTGCAAGTTTTCGATTCCGTTTATGAAAAAGCTGTTCCTTATTGTACTGAAACTACGTTACTAATTATAACATAGGCCTATATGTCACTGTGCCGATGTAGTTGATTCCTCAATGTGAAAAACACATTTGATTTCAACATTTCCATTAACATACACCAGGCTACAAACAGAATAAACTAGCAACATGTCATTACGAAGCCTTCTCAGCTCCATGCTCTCCAAAATAATTGAGTGTCTTGAGCCCTGAGTATTAGGCTAAGTCAAACCTGACATGCAACGGAAAATTTTTGTAAGTTTTGCACTTTACCGATAAAGTATGTAATATGCGTAACATATACTGTACAAAGGAACAACAGTCGACACTGTTAATACAACACGATAATTACGTGATACATATACAATGATTACAGCGTTCATACATGATTCTTATTTGTGAGAGAATGTGTTAAACGTCAACCTGCGACGTAGATCGGTATAAATAATATTTCTCAATAACCTTAATGATCATCAGTATCAGTTTCGCTGTTGCAGAGTCTGGTATGACATCACTGTCTGTGGTAGTGATTCAATATGCGTTATTGTAGTAACAGTATCCAATAAGTGTCGTCAGTCCACTGCAGACGTCGGAATCGTCGAAATCACCGACGTACTTTCTGTGCTGATATAGCAGGTTCCAAGATACATGTAACCTGAGCAAGAACTGTAATAGCAGTAACTGCCTGACCTAACTCCAGTGCATGTACCAGAACTACCAACGTATTTCTTATACTTGTAGCAGGAACCAGCGTGTGGGTAATCAGAGCAGAAACTAGAATAACAATAGCCAGTGGATGACTTAATCCCATGAGTACACAAGCCTGAACTTCCGATGTACGTTTTATACACGTAGCAAGTCCCGAGGTACATGTAAGGCTCGTAAGCTGAGCATATGGAGTAGCAGTAACCGCCTGATCTAACCCCAGTGCATGTACCGTAACTACCAACGTATATCATGGACTTGTAGCACGAACCAGCGTGTGGGTAACCAGGACAGGAAGTAGTATAACAGTAGCTATCGTATGATTTTACCCCATTGGAACACGAGCCTGAACTTCCAACGTACGTTTTGTACTTGTAACAAGTCCCAAGGTGCATGTAAGGCTTGTAAGCTGAGCAGCTGAAGTAGCAGTAACTGTCTGATCTAACCCCAGTGCATGTACCAGAACTACCAACGTATGTCCTGTACTTATAGCAAGAACCAGCGTGTGGGTAACCAGGACAGGAAGTAGTATAACAGTAGCTATCGTATGATTTTACCCCATTGGAACACGAGCCTGAACTTCCAACGTACGTTTTATAGTTGTAACAAGTCCAAAGATACGTGTAACCTGAGCAAGACATGTAATAGCAGTAACCACCTGATCTTTTTCCAGTGCATGTACCGTAATTACCAACGTATTTCTTATGCTTGTAGCAGGAACCATCGTATGCATAATCGTGACATGAAGTAGAATAACAGTAGCCAGTGGATGATTTAACCCCACTAGAACACGAGCCTGCACGTCCAACGTACGTTTTGTACTCGTAGCAAGTCCCAAGATACACGTAAGCTGAGCAAGTGATGTAGCAGTAACTGCCTGATCTAACTCCAGTGCATTTACCGTAACTACCAACGTATTTCCTCTGCTTGTAACAAGAACCAGCGTGTGGGTAACCAGAACAGGAAGTAGAATAACAGTAGCCGTCGTATGATTTTACTCCATCAGAACACGAGCCTGAACTACCAACGTACGTTTTGTACTCGTAGCAGGTCCCGTGGTACACGTAAGCTGAGCAAGTGAAGTAGCAGTAACTGCCTGATCTAACTCCAGTACATGTTCCATCACTATCAGCGTATTTTCTGTACTTGTAGCAAGAACCAGCGTATGCAAAATTAGGACAAAAAGTAGAATAACAATAGCCATCTGATTTAACGCCATTAGAACACGAGCCTGAAATTCCAACATACGTTTTGTACTTGTAACAGGAACTGCCATACCGGTGCTGGCAGTAGCAGTAATCGCCTGATTTAAGTCCACTACATTTACCAGAACTACCGATGTACATTCTGTACTTATAGCAGGACCCACGATAATAGTAGAGGCAGTGGTGAGAATAGCAGTAGCCGTCGGATGATTTCACGCCATCGTAGCATGACCCCGAACTGCCGACATAGGTCTTGAAGCTGTAGCAGGATCCGTCGTAAGAGTAGTCGCATGTTCCATTGATGCGGAACAGAAAGAGAACGAGAATGACTGAGATAACGCTGGTGATGATTCCCGCCACTGACAGTGCAATCGAAGCACGACCGAGTTTTCTTGCGCGTGGCGCGTTTGAAACCGCGCTATTGCTTGCCAAAACTTCACAAACATACAATAAAGTAAAAAGTAAAAGTAAACCGTGTATAGCAGTTTAGCATCAACTTAGCTCTTCACCGCTACGGGAAACTCACATGCCATATGGGATCACACATTGTTACCTGCCACACGTTTGAGGTGAGAATCCCGCCTTTGCTCCCAGCCGAAGCAGGTACTCGATTTAGCGACCCCGGAGGGATGTAAAGTAAAGTAACCTAACAGGTCATCGACTGGCCTATTTGTAAGCTATTTTGCATTAAGCACAGCGTAGTACAACAGAGTACATACAGTAAACAGCGCAATCATAGATATCAGACATCGCTCGCGCTGTGCAATCCGACCACTTTTTTGTGGCCGATAGGCCGCATTGCCTGCGCCCATAAATTTTTATTATACTAATTGCGCTTGCCTGGCATACTGAATGATCCCTTCGGCTGCATGAACTTATAGGCGATTGAATGATTCCTTTTTGCAGCGAACGCCGCAGCGACCGAAAATTGCCCCTTTCCGTCGGGGGATATGCACCCCATGTAACAAATGGTTGCTTGGCCAACCGAATCTTCATCCGAAACCGGATCTCGATCGGTTCCGCCGTCATTGCACAGCTTACCATAGAGTGTCCCATTACTTTACAATGGACCGCTACGTTTTTCCTCAAAAATTGACCCTTACCTCGGAGGATCGGGTTTCCCATCTAGCACATGGTACCTATGGCCTACATGAGTCATCAGCCCAAACGGCATCTCGATCGGTTCAGTCATTTTTGTATGGGTCCCAAATGTTATGCTGTATAATGCATTGTCAGTGTGGAAGAAAACCCCCCAAATTGCCCATTCCCTTTCAACTCTTGGGATTTCGTCACCCCGCCGGAGGGGAACCGAGCCGCGGCCATAGGAAAGATGCATAAAAATACGGTAAAGATCGCGTGTGTGGTTCGGGAGATCTTCGCGGACAGACAGACAGACAGACAGACTGACACACAGACGTGCTCATCACAATACTTTCTGAGTGTTCGCCTTTCACAGCCGTACGTTGCTACAGGCCACATTAGCGCTTTCATTAGTCGTATCTTCGTTGAAATCTGTATGCTGTGACTTTGCCACATTTTCTGCACTGATGCCTCGATCGCCTGCCTCCTGTTTAGCCTGGTACGGAATTCCGTCGTACACTCACCATCTTCTGTAATCATGCATGGACCCAAGGTACGGGAACCTATCCACCTGCTTCAGTTGCTCATTCTGAATGAATATGCGGCACGCTATATGTCGTCGCTCGCCATTACCTTGGTCTTGTCGACGTTGATGAGTAGGTTGTATTTACGGCTGACTCGGTCTAGGGGATTCACCAGCTGCCGTAATTCTGCCTTCGAAGTGGCCAACAGGATGATATCATCAGCGTAGCGAAGGTTCATGACCATTCACCTTCCACTTTGTAGTCCACCTTGAAATCTATCGAGGGTCTCCCTCATCACCACCTCCGCTAGGATGTTGAACAAGTACGGAGAAAGGACACAACCTTGTAGGTGGAATCAGTGAAGCTAGACACTTCAATTCTCGTATCCTGATTTATGCTTAGAAGTTCCAGTGCACGCATGATAGATTACCCCCGAAACGGATGTGTTTGTGGTCATGTGACTTCTTAAAATTTTGGGAAATAAGTGATAATATCTCGTCAGTGGTGAAAGGAGGGACATAGTTGCAATAGAACCCAAATAGGAAATCGTATGTGGCCAATCGAATGGCACCATTGCCAATGCATGCACTGTGGTGGTCACTGTTGCTGTTTGAAGTGTTTCTAATTCTCATACCTCGTGAAACAGCACGAATTTACTAACATGGCGTGTCGCCTCTTTCATCCATCTACGTTAGACCATGAGGTGACGATTGACTGATGACTATGTACATGTACGCACCTGCCAAGATGCAAGCGATGATTCCAAAGACAGGGTTGCATAACAAAGACACGATGAATGCAAACACGATGTGTCCAGTGAACGTCTGGACCTGCTGCAGTATCAGCGGCTGTGATTGCGTCGCACTGACCATTACGACCTGTAAATAACATTCTGAGTATTAGTAACGACGGAAACCTCGCTACCCACGCAGACAGCAGTCGCGGGGTAGGTATCAATAGTATGACAAACTATTGCTGAAAGGGGCGCTGTCAGGTCACGCAAATAATTCAGATTTTGTGGCACAAATAATGTGTCTGGAGTGTCAAATTTTGTACACATGTAGGCTGTGTCAAGTCCTAGCCTATGGATGACAAGCCACCCCTATAATTAGCGTGCTCAGGGTCACAGGGAATCTCCCATTTTGGGGAACGTTAATTGGCAGAACTTGGCGTGCTCAGGGTCACAGAACGCACCGTACGCGGGCGGACTGTCGTTGGCAGTTTCTTCAGTGTCCATGTTTTTCGGCCTTCAGCTTGTATGCACTGTTGATACACACCAACTTAGCTTCCACAGAAGCCCAAAATCTGACGAATCGGCCAGCCACCGCGAAGTAGTTTCCTAAGGGAAGGCACATCACAAGCGTCACGCTAGAGATGCGCCGTATCGGTTTTAATGTGTACTGGCATCGAATAGCCTACTCTGTGCTGATGGTGCCGTTAAGAATCTACTCACTCACCCCGTTCGTGGAATATGGCTCGGCGTGTGGACATAGGTCGGCATGTGTGGATATAGGTCAGTCCCTACTGACGAACTTGTTATTATTATTATTATTATTATTATTATTATTATTATTTTTTTTATTATTATGGTGGCGTGGCGTAGTGGTAGCGTCGTTGGTCTAGATCAACGAAGTTAACCTACGCTGAGCCCGGTTAGTACTGGGATGGGTGACCGTCCGGGTTCGACTCCCGGGGCG
>Ga0209780_1000957_pt1 | contig 17678 bp, 12 predicted proteins | sample WorMetexBAHAMAS2_FD_187384 | JGI IMG/M metagenome (GOLD analysis project Ga0209780, IMG submission 187384) | Marine gutless worms symbiont microbial communities from Max Planck institute for Marine Microbiology, Germany - Inanidrilus exumae... | ecosystem: Host-associated > Annelida > Digestive...
GTCTATACTCTATAGGTCTAATGCATCAGTTCCACAGCCAGCACTACCGTCATCCTGCAGTCGACTGCAGAGTCCCTGCAATGACCATCACAGACCGCACGCACTAGCCACTGGCCAGTATATGACATTTTGTGAGTCATATAAAGAGTCTTGCATGACGTCACAACACTCAATCCTCCCCAAGTCCCTTTGTCACGTATCGTCACACTGGTATGAACCCCCTCCCTCCCCTTTGAGTGTGACGTCATTTATGGACGACCCCTAAACTTCATGTGTCCCAAACTCCGTAAACCGGCGATTGTTTACAAAATAGCTTCGTCGGGAAATTCGAAACTAGCGGGCCGCAAAATAGTAAGTGTGGCAAGTGTTGCCAAGTGTTGGCGACAATAACGCTTTCGCGGGGATTTGTACTCTCTCAGGGTATACCTTCCATCTAGTTTTAAACCTAGGTTTTTTTCCAGCCCTGCGTGACGCCGTGAAGTATTATACTACAACAACGACTTCAGTTTATGAATTATCTATGGTATATTATCTATGTGTTTGTATTGTTTAGCTATTATTGTAATTTGTAATAATAATAATATAATAATAATAATCGAGGTTTATTTGTTGCCGATAAACGCAGCAAGCGCAACAACTATATTATGCACATACATGCATCATGCTGCCACGCAGCACAGCACGCATGCGTACATAAAACTCAAAAGAACCAGAAGCAACTAAACAGGCAGATTAGCTAGCACTGCTATATAACTGGTGTATGTTACGGACACGACCGTCGTGTCCCTTATATTTCACACGGCGGACACGACCGTCGTGTATCGTCCACATGGACAATAGACACGACGGTCGTGTCAGTAGCGTCTGAAACAGGAGACACGACCGTCGCCGGCAGATGGCGACACTTGATGCCACCAAAACTGTTACTGCTAACAAATCAAACCTAAACTGACCCTAACCGACACAGTAATGCAAACAGCTCAAACTAAACTGACCTTAACCATAAGACTAACCCTAACCGACACAGTAACGGTTATATTTTTTACGTGCATTTCGTTGACACCCACAAAAAGGTTGTATCGCAATAATGAAAGAAATTTTTGCGGAGGCGCGGTAGCAGGGTTTGTGGGTGGGCCAATTTTTTCCGGTTTGCCGACTCTTTACTTGTTTGCTGACAAGAATGCGATAGTAAGTTCATACTTTATCGTTGAAAGAGGGTTTTTTGGTGTGGAAATATAAGAAAAAGGGGCTAGGTCTTTTGGGGGCATAACAGAAAGAAAGAAACGAATTTTCACGGAACGTATCGTGTGGACGATACACGACGGTCGTGTCCACAGTGTGAAATATAAGGGAAACGACCATCGTGCCAATAGCGTCCCAAAGAAGAGACACGGCAGACGCACCCGGGCTGAGGTTTGAACCCCAGCCACAAACAGCATCACACTCTACTGCACATGGCACCAGAGTGCTTTGACCATTGAGCCACATGGGCAGGTCATTGATGTATGTCAGACTGACATATTTGATTTTGGCATTTGTTTTGTAAAGGTTGTTCAACTGATAATCTGCATTTATGATTGAATACAACTATGCATTTGGTGCATCTTAGAGGATGAATTATTTTGATTCGACCTACAAATTTTGAAACCTGGCAACCACTTGTTACTCGCAACGTGAAAAAGATATTTGCTTGACTTAACGTTTGAAGAAATTGTTTTTAAATGTGAGTATGACATTTGACATTACTTGAAACTTCAAGTTTAGTTTACTGGCACTTGAAATCAGTTTACTTAAGAGTTTTTCGATTTCCATTTTTAGCAAATAATCCTATGCTTGCTATTATCAGTTCTACAATCTGCATTCAGTTAGAACATAAATGCTTACTTAATATTACTTCAACAAGTTTGTTTTGAGACTTTACTGGAATGAAGTAAGTAGATAATAAGACGTATAAATTTTAATTGAGCTAAACTTTTTTAATCAATTAAAATTTTTAGCCGTTAGTTTGTTAGTTGTTAATTATGTTATGCTTGGCATTATGAACTGACAACAGGAAGAAAGTTCTGACTGATCCACGTTTGTCCAAATCAAAAAGCCCATTGTCATTTGGTAATCGCTGGTATACCGGTGATGAAGAGATGGAGACAACGCCCAATATGTGGCATGGTGGTGGTGCCGGACATTCGCACTATGCCGCAGCTAATGAATTGTCTCCTCCACTTATTGGCCTTGATGATGCATCATCTGTAAGCACAGTACAATTTTACTGAAATGTTGAAGTTTGTTAAATCTGAAGTCTTGTTGAGGAAATGATATGAGACAGTCAATTAGTATCACAGTTTGCTTGTTCTTTACTGCCTTAAGGTTATTGCATTTGCACCTTTGATGTTGCTGCGGATTCAACTGCCATATCTTTGGCCTTACAAAGACTGAAAGAGTAGATGTGATTTACCTTTCGTAATGTCATCACTTTTTACCATGCAGTGCTATGTAACGAGGTCTATGCCAAAAGCCGTGTCTGTCTGTCTGTCACAAGCCAGTATTGTGCCAAAATGGCTGAGCTAAGGATCACGCAAGCAACACCGCACAATAGCTGGGGGACTGCAGTTTTTTTATGTCAACGATCTTGTTGAAAGTCGAGTGAGGGTGCCAAATGCTGATGGTATAGGTTAAATTTGCTACTACTACTACACATGAATTGGAAAGCACATGTGGCTTGTAATTTCAGCCGTGTTATCGAAATTTAAGGACTTTTCAAGGACACAGGCAGCCGTACCGGTAAATGTCATAGTATCTTAGAAACAAAGCAAGATCTCTATCTTTGTTTCTAAGATACTATGACACCAAGCAACAAGTTGATACTATGTTACTACAGATCACTAATGGGAAGTGATATATGGCCGATTGAATAGCGGCAATTCTGACGACCTTGAGTGACCTTCAACCCTTTTCAGTTTTGCAGCAGTTGACAAGATTTCAACTGGCATATTGCATCTGCAGTCCTTCTGTGATAGCTGATCTGCTTGTGAAACATACACGCTTAACTTTCATGCCTTTGCCCCACACCTGATACACCCTGTCGTCCTAAAGTGACCTACCATGCGGTCTTCAGTACCTTCTATTCTTCTACAATAATTATCAGTCCATTGTGACAAAATTTAGAACACAGTGTCATGAGGCCTATGTCTACTGAATACATGCGTGATTTTCCTCTGCCTGGGAACACATTGACGTCTGAAAAGTTAGACTGCTCTCTTTTCTGACAAATGTACATAGATCTGAACAGTGTCAGTTTAAGTGGCTCTTTGAAAAGAGCTATTTGTATGGGCTGATCTGAAAAGGCTGATGGTAATTGTTTGAAGTGATGGCTGCCACTAGTCAGTGTCTTTGTCGATGACACTCTGCCGAATGTTGGTCCTTATCACTGAGTTGCTGACTTCAAGTCATTACTGTCATGTACAGACGTCCAATAATGCACAGTAGTCAGCCAGATTCGGGTCTGGACTGTTGTACAGCGACAGCTCCAGTGGTATCAACTGGCCTTTCTTGATGCAGCTGCTGACTTCCCTCTCATTAGCATGCCGCATACCGGCTCTGGAACTGTAATGCACCCTAATACATTTATTGATTCTGGCACTGTATTGATCATTTGCTTGCGTACTTATCTTTCCTGTTTAACTTTCTGCCTTACTATTTACTTACCTACTTCTTTAAGTATAGGTTTGTTCCATTTCCAGGCCGGATATCGTAAGAGGCGACCAAACCTGGCTTTATTTTTTTGTGTTCATCATTTTATGTTGTTCTGTTTGGTTTAGTTTTTCAGTACTAAGCCAAGAGATTTGCTGAGAAGAATGTCTCCGAAATGGCCTATTTTGCATTGGGTGGTTCATAAAACCTCAACTCAGTCAATCTCCTTAGCATGATGTTCATGCATATTTTTCTGTAAAACAAAGATGTTGAATATTGAAAAGGTGGCCATTTTTAGATACAGTATATGCAGTCACTGCTGGTGTGGACTATAGAATTGCTGTGATTATGTCTCACTGTAGTTTGGCTGTACCAGTTTTCTCATAACACAGTTAATGTGTTGGAATTTTTTTTGATTCATGCATGTCCACTACACGGTTGTGGTCTGTGGGATATTCTTGATGTACAGGTTGGACTAAAGCTATACAGATAGCACTAAGGCTGTACCAAATACGAGGTTAACACTATTCAGCTGAATGTAAATGTTTGCAGAAAGAAAGCCAGCAAGAGCACAAATGCCTGTTACCTTTTAATTCAGTCAGCGTTATGCTGCATGGTGATACTAATTAAAAATTCAAATCACCGCATCAAACCAAGCGTCACTCTTAGAAAAGGAAGTTGCACTTTAGATGAGTGCTAATCATGATACACGATGTGACTGGTCACTATTGTTTACTGTGCAGTGAAATATTGACTCAGCTACTCGTATTTGATCTCGGTGCCGAATAAAGCACAGCCATAGTTTTTACCATTTGTCGAAAACTGAATCCGCCTTTGTTTATGCCATGCAGTGTGTGACACTACTTGCTAGATATGAATTATTGTTTCTGAGTTTTGTGACGTGGCAGTTTTGTTTGAGGTAGGTGCTTGTTGTTTAGATGAGTGTGGTACGTGTGTGTGTCTAGTCTTATGGCAGCGGGCTTTTAGCAAGTGGTGATGTACCCGACATTGAAGCGAGCTTGTCAGATGAGCCAGATGCGCGCGGTACTGCTGCTGATCGGCAGCGGACAAAAGTCGCTCGACAACGTTTGCAGGACAAAATGACGCGCATTATGGATCAAATCAGGGTTGAACAGACATCAAAGGAAGGTGGGTGTTATTTTTATATGCATACAGAGGTTGGCAGTGAGTGCTGTTTGTACTGTTTTAACATTAGCATGTGTATTATATACTAAGATATCAATAAGTGAAGACACTATACTTTTGATCATAACTTTGGCATATGTAGACCAATTTTCAAAATTCTTTCACTGGCAGATTCCCAAGGAAATTTTGTGCATATGTATTGTAAAGATATTCTACCTTAGATCTTGAGTGCATTATTTGCACTACCTTGTAAAAATTACCATTGCTGCCATTCAGCAGCATCTTTGCATTCCAAACCTCAAAATTCTCCTTGCAAGATATGTGGTCACCTAATAGCCCAGATCTGAATTCTATGACTACAGGATCTGGAAAACAATGCAGCAGCACTCAGAACAGGATGGATGATGTTAGTGAACTGAAGCATTGGCTGATTGAGCTGTGGTATGGGCACAGTATAGGCTATTCAGTGCCTTTGTCTGTGTTTTTCTAGATACTGCAGTGGAAAGTATCTGTATGTTACACAGCTGTAGTACAGTGATAAAAAGTATTGCATCTCGTTTCATCAGAATATGTGAAAATATGGGCAGATGCAGTGGTTAAAGTATACTTTTTGAGGCCCCGGAACTCTCTTAAAATGTAAGGCTCCTGCTTTCTCTGGGGCCCAGTGCTTCATGACAGCCCCGGGCGGAGTTACCTGCGACACGGACTGCTTCTCGCAGTCTACGCCAAAGTAGTCAAATGCCACACACCGTGGCATATGTACACTGCGAACAATGTGAAAACTGCAATATATCTGCAAGAAACATAGTACAACTTACATGTTGTAAATGTTTGAGGGCTCTGGAACTTGCATTCTGCTTTGATTTTGCTTGTTTGGGTACCCTGGAACGCCAACGGGACAAATTCATGAGCCCTGGAACGGAGTTCCGGTGCGTTCCAGCTTACTTTAACCACTTGGCAGATGGACGTATTTTGTGATACTGACCAGTGGTCAGTATCATAAAATACGTCCATCTGCCCAGTGACCACACATTCGCTGTGTGCTGTCAGTGAGAAAATAGTATACATTATTAGTTGCATATGTAAGTGTGAAATTATGATGAGCAGTGTTATTTTTGCAGAGAACGTTAATGAGTACCTACGTCTGTCTGCGATGGATGACTCCAACGTTGACCGGCAGCAGGCGCAACGCGTCAAGGCGGCGTTTGAGAAACGCAACCAGAAGTCGACGCAGACAATTGCTCAACTGCAGCGGAAGCTCGAGATGTACACAGCACGACTGCGTGAACTGGATGAGACGGGTGTCTTGTATTCCGGTGGAAGTAGGCACACTCATCGCCAGGCACGCACCGTACTGAAGGACGTTGGCCAAGGCATCAGGTTAAACGTCTGTTTATTTCCAAGACTCGTGTGTTGAGCATATATCACCTCATGCACAGTATTAGGAAAGTATGTACTGGCGTCAGAGAGCAGGCGTAAATGGAGCGATATGTCTTCTGTCAGGAGTCCAGTGGTCGATGAAGAAAGAGGGTCCAGGCCATTGGGTGGGGTCAGTGCCTTGTATTCCCTTCTGTGCTTCAATACTGTTGGTTGGCTGCAATGTTGTTGTCATAGTGTCCGAAACTGACGTTGGAACGTACGAACAGAGTCGACCTAATATAGCCGGTCTCAAATGTCCGTCCGCGAATCTGTCCGTCCGTGCGTCCATCCTTACACAAAAAGCTTCTTCTATTTTAATGAAATTTGGCATGTAGGTAGAGGTCGATGAGTGATGCACGACGGTATGCAATATGACCCGATCCAAGGTCAAGGTCACGAGCCCTTTGCAGTTGGAAATCTGGCCATTTTTAAAAGCTATCTCTTCCGCCATGTACAAAGGGAGCTGGCAGCTGACCATGGATTCTTAAACTAGGGCACGACATCCAAATTTGATCTGGCTGGTTTTTTATAGTTATCCTAGTTTTTGCGTCACATGACTTTGAACTTGGCACAAACGTCAGTTGCGAAGAGTCAACCGTCAGTCACATATGGTGCTAATTTATTCATAATTTGTATTGTCACTAAAACCTGGGTTTTATCGGCTGCAATTGGCAGTTCTAAGACGCACTCACTCCGCCCTGTATTGACTGCATAAAAACTGCATTTATCATGCGTTTGGTGGGATTGTTGAAATCACTACCTGTCAAGTGTGAGCAGCTTAATTAGCTTTGCAACTGGTCCCTCCCCACGTACATTGGAAAGCCATGTTAGTGGTGATATAGGATTGTGTGCATCATTTGGAGTTAGTGGCACGGATGGATATTAGCATTTTGTGGTTATATATTTTTGCGTGAGTTGTCTGTCATTAAAAATTCTCAAAAAGTTGTGGATGATTTTATAATAGGCCTTAGAACAAGGAACAGTTGATTAGATTTCTGGAGATGATTTGTGTCACTATCCAGGGTATTGAAAAAATAACGTTGTTTCTGGAAAACAAATATGACAAGTTTCTTACTATAGAATTCAGTTAGAAACATGGAATTCCAAGCTCAGTTCAGTTTACCAGTAATGTACCATGATTGTGACTGGTATATATAACAGTAGCATGCTGTGGGAGCTTTTCATCACAATTAGTTGCCATAGAATTATGCAGTGACTTAAGTTAAATGATATGTATGCCATTGTATGGCTTTCTCATAATGTGCCAATACTTTTCTGTTAACTTGTCATAATGTACTGACAAGAAAAACAACGACAGTTCATTCACATTTCAAACGATATAAAAAACAAATAATAATAATAATAATAATAATAATAACTAGAGATGTCGCAACTTTGATGGTTGCAACGTAATGGCCGCCAAATGTTGGGGGACAATAAGCAAACGCATTTCAGCCGTTTCTGGGTCAAAGGTCACGGAAAGTAGGTCAACTTTTAGGGGACACATTGTAGATTGACACTAGCATTTTGTTTGTTGTTGCAACGTTTCGTACCGGAGATATGTGGTGTTGAGTGCGGAAGTCGCCTAAAACTTTGTCCAAAATTTGATGTTTTTTTGCACCCCAAATATTGGAGGAGGGCCCCAGAAATTTTTTGGGGGCATTTGTAAATTGACATGACTTCCAACCTACTGGTCAAGTTTGGTTAAGATCCCACGGCTGGTCTGTCATCTATGCTGACGAAATAAAAACAAACAAATTACAGCGGTAAAATATAATGGCCTTGCCTTTGGCAACCATAATAATAATAACATATTATCGTTATGAACTTTCTGAATACTTGTTGGTTAAAGGTTAAAAGTTAGTACCCATGCCGTCGGCAGTCACAGGGGTTGGGGGTTTTTTACCTTTGTTTGTCTGTGTCTGGCTGTTATACCGCATGATATTTCAAAAACTGATGCAGCTAGGATCACTAACTTTGACATAGAATTGTTCCGGGATGATTCCTGGAAACCCATTTATTTTGGGGGTCAAAGGTCAAGGTCACAAGTCACAAACGTTGCTGTCGTGGGTCTTTGCACTCTTGTGAGTGCTGCCTTCTTCTAGTTCATTTGTTTTGTTGTTGTTGCTATTATGTTACCTCTTCAGTCTAATGATAATCTCTACATTTTTGTGAACATTCAGCTAGTCAGACATTTTACCTGCTATTGAGCATTGTTGTTGGCACTTGACATTGAATTTGTCCCTACATTTTGGCAAATATATTTTGTCCAGAGTTTATCTTGAGTAGTTGCATTGGGTATCATGTCGATTATGATTATGCTATTTATATATCATTTGCATTATAAACAGGTCGATGGTAAATAAGCCGAAGGAATTTGCACATCTTTTGCGGGACAAGTTTGGAAGTGCAGATCAAATCAACATGCTAGGTATGTGTTCAAGTAAATCTGTGTACATTTTTTATTGATGCATTTGCTGCGAGACAGCACACTTGTAGCATAGCTGATAAATGGTAGTGGCCGTTGATGCTGGAATTTGCATGTCACGTATTTGTCAATTTAGTTTCACTTGTCAGCCGTTTTGTGTTGTCAGAGAGTCGCAGTGAGCCACAAGACTTGAAACCTGATACGTCAAAAAACTGTCGGAAAGGAAGCGGGACATTGCCGTCTGAGTGAGTTATTCAGTTTCTATCAGTGGGTGCCATAGGGAAGCATGATAATTATTAGTGTTGTTGCAGTGGCAGGAATTTGCAACTCAGTTGGTGGTGGTGTTTTTTTGACATGCCACTGCGGTGCCGGTGGCAGTGGTGAATATGGGTCGTGTTAAGTCCAGGGTTGATAATGGGAAACAGGTGGATGTCGTGGCTTCCAGATCATTATGGCTGTCTTGGAATGAGCTATTTACTCAATGCATGCGACAGTAGAGGTGCACCAAGTGAGACAAGTGCAGTGCCTAGACTGTCCCTGCTGTCCCGACAGTCCTGTCATTTGCGAGTGGAGAAACGGACGTGCGGGGGAGTGCGGACGGTGTCACCGACTCTCACTCGATGTCAAAAATGCGGCGACGCAACTCCAGTCCACTCACCTGGTGTTCACTTGGGATCAAATGACGCGGCAGTTAGATGACTGGCGCTGGTGCTCTGTGGAAGTGAGGGGCAGTTTTCAAGAAACAGCATCCAGAAAGACTGCCGAGAACACTGTAAAACATCATGATGGCGATGTTTATTTGGTGGTAGCCAACCACCGCGATGGCGGTGAAAGTTTGGTGGTCGTAACAACACTATTAATTATCAGCTGCACAGTAATGGCTGAATGCTTACGTTTGCAGAATACTCCAACGGAAAGCTCTTGGACTCGGCAATATGCAGGTGTTATGATATTTGACACTTGCATTTATGAGAAGTCGGCGATTTAAATCTATGAATTCTACAGTTCTTGCTGCAAACTGTAGCATGACACCATTAGCATGAAATTATGGCACAATAATCTGGTAGGAGGTGTGGCCAAGTGCCAAGATGCATGCACTCAGCACGTGGACAGGCCAAAGGTCAGATCGTTTGTCGGCGCAATGTATTGTGGGTAATTGGTTGGTTAGCAATGCAGCGATGACGTTAGCAGCACTGTTGTGATTTTGCATTGGACAGTAAGGGTGCAATTTTGTGTATAATCCTCAGATGTCGACAGTGCAATTAATATTCGATGCTCGTTATCACTTCACGCAGTGGATTTGTACACATGGGTGATGTGGCCTCTTGTCAGATTACTTAGACCACTTGTTATATTATTTAGTTATAATTCACTGCATTTGACTGCTACTATATGCTTCACTGTATATACATATTTGTACTATGTTGTTAATAATATTACTCTATTTATATAAAATCCATTAAATGATCAATCAGATAAACATGATTGCTGTGTCAAGTTTTTAATGGTGTGTGTGGCTAGTTTCAAGTATCACTCAGAGGAGAATGTATCAGTGGCTGTATCAGAGTCTTCACCGCCAATCAGCATTGGTGCACACTGTAGTCCACAGTTTGGTCCGTTGGCACCACAGTACCATCCGCAGTATCTATTGCATCCTCCTGCTGCTGCTGCTGCCACCGACGAGCAGCGAGCTGTCAGAAATGACGATAATATGGCATCCATTAATAGACAGTTGGAACAGAGCCGTGAGTTGCAGATCGAGTTGCAAGACGCAATTGCCGATCTCCAGGTTTTTACTTTGTGTCTGCATATGTCTTAATTCTGTGCTTATTGCTAGTATGCATTGTGCATAAGTGAGTACTGACATACTGAGCATACATAAAAGGAGTGAATCTGTTCTCTCTCCAGGGTCAGCCAGTGGATGACATAAGGAAAATTACAGTGTTTCTTGAAGTTTGCATTTTGAAGGGTATCCAGCCACAGAAATGTTGCACTGCTCAACTCTTAGGAACCGTGACAGTTAACGTTAAAAGGGTTGAGTATGTCCTGAACTTCCTGTGGGCAACTCCAATTTTTGCACCAGAAATGACGATAGAGAACCTGGCCAGATTGTGGGATGGAAGTTCTGTTCTTGTTTGTAAACGTTCATTAGGTTGGATTAATAATGATAATTACATTAATATTACATAACTTAATGCAAAATCTTTATACCTAATTGCAACGTTTCTCTCACCATTGGTGAACTTCATCAGGCATGTGGTCACATGACGTTGCTGATGAACACATGACCAAAATACGGTCATAGGTCGTAGGTAGGTTGTAGGCTGCCACATCTCTGTTCTTGTGACAGTCATAAACAGCAGAAAGCATTGATCTACTTGTACCCAGTAGTTGAATATACACGAAACAGGAACGTTTTAGTTTGCGATGGTGATTTCCAATAACGGGACATTTGTTTTGACGATAGTAATGGATGCTGCCAATTGTCTCCTATCATCTATGATGTCAACATACATTGTCACATGCATCTTAACACCGTTGCTGTCCGGACATTTCCAGTTGCCTTCATTCTTGCATTTGGAACAGTCTGCCTCGCGTCACCTCAGCATCCTCAATGCCGTTCTTCACAACTGGTGATCTACCTTTTCGTCATGCTCCTTTTCGTGACTTCAAAGTGCACATACGATTTTTGTGGTCATTTTAGACTCCTTAAAGTCTCATTTTTATTTCAGCACTTGTGCCACTGAGCAGTGCATCAAAGACTCCATTCTGAAGTGAAATGCAGCAATGGACAAATGTAGCAGTTGTGTAATGTCAGAAATTACTGCTGCAAACAGTTATTATGCTAGTTTAGTAATTTCCGTTGGTTTTTGAGCAAGTAATTATTTTATTACGTGGAAATGGATTGTATCGCAGCACTTGGTGTATCGTTTTGACAGAATTGAATGTTCTTTTAGAATCTGACTACGTGTTTATCTGAAAATAATAATTTAGATTCGATTAAGAGAACGTAAAGTTTTGGCACTGTCTGCATATTGCAGTTAAACATTTGTTGTTTACAGAATCAACTAGAAGAGAGTCAGGCATTCTTTCGGCAGTCGTTTGATGATGAGAGATTACGCAGTGAACACCTTGAAGAGCAGCTGAATGATATGATGGAACTGCACCAGCATGAAGTGACTAACATCAAACAGGTCGTTAGATCTTTTTTCACAACACGTTCTTGTGTTCATTTCCACTTTTGAAGGTCTGCAGTTCTGTCAATTTTTATATGTCTTCTAGGGATGTACCATATTCCTGTTTTTGCAATCTAACCTGAACCAGACTATGCCAGGTATGAGAAGGCACATCCAACCAGAACCAGATAATGTGATGTATGTTTTTTTGTGCTGCATTCCTATGATGTACTCAAATTTGCACATATTTTTTGTTGAAGTAAAAAGCACCAAATCGCAAATTGTTAATTCAACACTAAATTCTAAATCGTTGTTATTTGCTTGGTTTAAAAATTTGTTTACTGTTTACTTTTACTTTATGCCAGCATGACGCCTTTGAAGGCATAGTAGTAACTGAATAAAATATCCAGTTTAGATGCGTGTTACACACTTACACATCAGCATTTTGGCTGGATATGGATTCAGAACTGTATTTTTATGGCCAGATATCGAGCTAACTGGAACCAGTTATCTCGTACATCCCCAATGTCTTCTGGTTACTGGTTGCTTTTTCAAGTAGTGGAGATTCACGTGTTTTCTCTATTTGATGATGTACTTGATCTTATTTTTTGAAGTATTCCTTATTCTTGCAGTCATTTCATTATTGACGTTATTCTGGGTGGCTTTTAAAAAGTATCTGGTTGTTCTTCAGTGTGTGCATAATTTGTGGACATTTATTCCAATATCAGTGTCATTTGTGTTGCGGAATGTGTTAGTGTAATCACCTAGGAATACCAAAAACTCTAATTACATTTGTATGGGTACTGTTTTGGAGAGTCATTGAAAAGGGAGCATCATTCCTTCGTGCTGGAATGAGTTAGGAGATGGAAAAAGACTAGGTCCAGAGTGCAATTCCTATGATACTTGTGATCTGGCGACACAAACATTTTGCAGCAATTCACCTGTCGTGATCAAAGTGGCAACTAGCTATCCCATGGTTATTATGTGAGTTAGTGTGTGTTTCCATCTTTCTGTTGAATGAAGGAGCTGTCTAGCTTGGAGGAGAAAATGGAATACCAGCTTGAAGAACGAACTCGCGACATGCAGGATATGCTGGAGTCATGTCAGACCAAGGTATGTCGGTCAGTTCCATTATCAGCCCATTTAGCATTTTGGTAAAGGAGTTGATGAGGATCATTCAATGGTTTTCTGCAGTTGTGTTAATTGTAAGGCTGCAGCAACGGTTGGTATAGCTACACAATTAATAATTAATGGATGATCCACTGCACGTTCTTGGATGAAAGAAATGTTAGATTCACTATCATGCTTTTGACTCCTTGGCATGATGTTACCATGTATCAGCTTCAGGCAAGTTGCATTGCTGATAAAATTGTGATTGTATTATGTGAATGTGTTTAATTTTAATTTGTTATAAAACATGGTGAAATGAAGATGTAGGTAAATTTGTTGTAGTAAGACTTTGAGTTAGCTACTGATGTGGTGGCATTTTATTGTTTTGTTTGAGTTGTTCCTGGTCTGGCCAAAGGGAAAACGTTTGGTTTATAGACTGTTGAAGTGTCAGAACATGCATTATAGGGGGTGTGCAGTGAGCTTAAGAAGAGTAATTGAGTGACATGCTATAGCAAACTGTTTTGGTGCATATATTGAGATGATATGGGACCAGATCGTTAGATCCACACGCTGGTTCATCATCGTACAAAATCTATCTGAACTATTGAATCTCATATTTTGTGACCTCTTAATGAGCCGATATGTCAGCAACTGTGTGCCGCTTGCAGTAGTACAATATGTCGATGGCAGGCTGTCGGTGGTTGCATTATACGATGTAGTTCGTTACGGTACAAGATCTAGATTTGTATTTCTGCGAAATCAGTTAGTACAAACAAGCACTATTATGTTTTATCGAGCTCAGGTCTATCCAATGCGACAGTGACAGACCTATTCACCTACCTCAATTGACCTAGCTTTCCGAATCTTAAAACTGCCAAAATTGGAATTTGCACACCTCTAAAATTGAATATATATACTTTTGGTTTGTCTGAGAAGCAATGGGCATCAAGCCGACCACATTTCCGAGCCATATGCAAAAAAATTCGTGAAAATATGTAAAAATTGTGTACACAGTCGTTCGACAACTGACAAAATCAATACCAAAAACGTTTAAGATAGAGGTAGCAGCATTATATACTCTAGTTGGCTAGTGCTGGTCCAGGCAACGTGGGTGTGTGTGAATAAGTGGCAGAAGGACAGGACGGCATGTCAGTGGGCAGTCTCGTAAAATAATGATACAAATTTTGTTTCTAGTGTTGCAGCAGTAGTTTGATGCACTGCTAGATACAAGTCGATGCTTGTATGCGTGATGCAGATAACAAAGATGGAGCTGCAGCAGCAACAGCAGCAGCTAATCACAATGGAAGGTTTTGACGGCTCCACTGTTCGTGTTCTTGTGTCACGGCTAATCAACGTTGTTCTTGCTCTGCTTGCTGTTATTCTTGTCTTTGTACATACCGGAATTCATCTGCTCGGACCGTTCTTAAACACCAGGTATGCCATGGTGGCAGTTACTAGGTATGGTAAACCACTTGTGTCTTGTTATTTCAATAAACTACACTGCAGTTACAAAAAAGGGTACTTTTTGTCCTGTTTTGTTTTTAAAGTTTAGTATAAATCTTATCATGTCACTGGTTTTTGTGTCTTGCAGTTTCATCTGTGGCTCAGCAGTTAAGGTACTGTATTAAGATGATAGATTCTCCTCTAGGTTCAATTGCTGCTAACGCCCATAGGAGTCGCTTGTTGTGTGGAGAATGGCATCCATCCAAAATCAAAAGGTTTTCCATACGGGTGGTCTCATCTTAGGCATCAAATAGGAAAATGGTTGAGATCAGAAGTTTTTATGGATAGAAGCGTGTTGTTGTCATTTCTTTTAGTTGTACAGTACTTTGACCATTTCTCTGGCAAGTTTCTGCTCTTAATATCATGTAGATAATAGTTATGTCACTACAGCTACTTCCTGGTTTCCTTCAAAAGACAATTAAAAACATTTCTTTTCACAAAGTTGTTCCCGGAATTTCAGTTTGTGTACTGTGTCTTAGAAGCACTTTTGCTCATGCCACGTTAATCTGTACATTTCTAACTAACTAATTAACTAACTATGATGGTATGTTTTGGGGGCACTGCTACACTGACTGTCTTAGTAATAAGCTGAACAGTTAGCAGCTTCTCTTCAGTGTTGACCTTATTGAGAAGTAAGACATGCCAACACGGCTTTGTTTACTAACCACTTTAGTGACCATATAGTGCAATCGATCAGTTATGTGAGTGTCTCAACACACGATGACTTTTGATGAGTGAAATGACTTTTGACGTTGGTATTGGCTTTGTGATTTAGCTTGACCCTGTATAGGTCAGTTTTATTGGTCAAGATCACAGGTCAAGGTTGGAGGGCACAGGTGGGAATAAAATTCACAGGAGAAAACACTTTTTTGGCACTGAGCCGCCTGCATGCACAGCATCCTACGGACAGCAGTTGGAATGCTGGGCTGATGGCTGTGTCACAACATTTTCCTCCGTTTTTTCCTCCTGGAGTTATTTTTGCTAAAATGATCTGCACAACCTTCACTGAGGACAATTCTAGTATTTATATTTTTATACAGCATCACTAATAATAGTAATCGTAGCAGAGTTATGTTGGTGTTACAGTATGTGCATAGTGTGTTCTGTGTTTATATATGTAACACGAGGCTAATATTGTTCTACAGGTTACGATGCATCTGCATGGTGTTTGTCTTTGCTGCGGGTGCAATAATCTGGCAGAATCGCCAGTTTCTGTCAAGCTACACCAGCTCCGTATTGCCACTGTCAGAATCAGAGACATGACGTTGAGACATTGCAGTATTGTTAAGTGTCACTGGAGTGTTTTGGCTTGTTACATCTAGTCATTTGCACTAGGTTATGACACTCGACTTTTCTCAAGTGCTGGTTGCAGTGATGTCGTCACAACTGGCAGTTTTAGCTGGTGCCGCGAGAGAACTGGTTTGTAGGAAATCTGTTTTATTACTAAATTGTGAATGCACCGTGAAAGGTACTGTGCTTTGGAAGTTTTCTGTTTCAGTGACGAACGTCTGGAAACCATTGCATACTCGTATGTCAGATTCGTTGATGCGTACCTAAGCCGATGCGTTTAAGTATTTACAATCTGACCGTTGTTGCACCTGAATTTTTGGAAATTTATGTAAGTTTGTTTATACCCAATACTGGATTTGAACAGTGAATAATTATATTTATATATCATTACGCGATATTGTATTGTATTGATATTGATTTGTGTGTATTGTAGGCTTGTGTTGTTGGATATATTCTGCAACTTTGTTTAGTTGGCAAATGTGAGTACCTTACGAGTGGAGTGGCTGACGCCCGGTGTCACCTGTTTACACGTTAGATAAATGTGATAGTTTTGTCGTGTCTATTGCCGGAACATGTTTTCACGTCACTGTTTCCAAGTGTATTTCGCGAGCAAGATTTTTGGTTGAGTTTTTTTCTTGGCATCTGTGTTTTGTGCAAGTCTCTACTGTACTGTTATGGTGTGAACATGTTATCAAGTATCATAATTGTGTAGTGATCATGATAGAGTTGTCACAATGTAGGTCGGTTACTGTCACCATACTTGTACCATATGCCATGTACCATTTTCTTATGTCAGATTCCCCTGCCCTCCAAAAGACAGCATCAGAGCTGTGATGGTTGTCTTCAGAATTGTTCTGTGCTGTGCTGTGTACGACAGTTGTGCACAATGATATGCACACACATGTGAACAGTTCTTAAATTTGCATGTTGGTTTAGGTTTAGATTTCGTTGTTGTTTTTGTGTATTTGTTTACGTTGTACATTATATGTGTTGTTATGTTAGCTTAGATCATTTTATTCTTGTGTTGCTTGCTTTTGTTGTGTTGGGTTTAGTTTCTTTAGTACCAAGCCAAGAGATTGGCTGGGAAGAACGTCTCCGAAATGACCTATGTTGTGTCGAGTTGGACGTAAAACCTTAACTGTTTTCAGGCTGAATTGCACAACACTGCATAACACCCATGCCATTTGATATAATAATAATGAACACGTTCATTCGTCAAAAATGACAGAAAGGTTAACATCATGGAAAAAAAAGTAAAAAAATTAATACAACATAACCGGCTATGTCAAACAATCAACTCTGAACTGCTCATACACATGCCGCGGGCCAAACACACAACGCAGGCAGTCATAAGAGAACAACAGTCACCATAGTGCAAGCAAAATAGATCCGAAAGCAACGAATTAGCAGCATATAATTAATGATAATAATATAATAAATGAAAATAAAATTTAACTTTACATACCTTTAAAATTTACAGCAGACTCAGTTTTCCTAAGCCTTTAATAGAACTCTTGACGGTTTCCAAACGACTAAAATTGAATACTGTCCGGTACATAGTATTCCAACATACATTCAAATCGTGCACCTGTTGTTTATTATACGTAACAGCACCCGCAGCAAACGTCAGCAGAGGCAAACAATAACTTTCAAATAGTGCAAGTTGTACAGGTTCTTGCAAGGCTTTTGCATGGCTGTGAATGTTATTCAAAGCATCATAAAATGAACGTCTGAATGTATGTATATAATAGTAACTAGAAGGATGTTTAGTAGAGCGCTCCCAACCGACCTTGACCTTTGACCTGGACTTGCCAGAATTTAATCACCTCGTGGCCAAGGGTATGACTCGCGAAGTTTGGTGACAATCGTAGTTGAATTGGCGCCTGGTTAGTTGTTATATATTTATATATATATATATA
>Ga0209780_1000958_pt1 | contig 17677 bp, 20 predicted proteins | sample WorMetexBAHAMAS2_FD_187384 | JGI IMG/M metagenome (GOLD analysis project Ga0209780, IMG submission 187384) | Marine gutless worms symbiont microbial communities from Max Planck institute for Marine Microbiology, Germany - Inanidrilus exumae... | ecosystem: Host-associated > Annelida > Digestive...
CACCGACTCTTTGGAGTACATTTAAAGACAAGTCACAGTTGCTACAGGCTAGTGGAGTACCTGTAGGTGTGGTTGTATCTCACATCCGAACTTCTGCAATTTCCTTGTGGGGAAAGCCCTCTAATCAACTAATTACTCTTGAATCTCACGATTCAAGCCCCTAAGTCCCGAAGGGCTTAGGGGTGATTGACTTTCATCAGTATTATCTCTTAATGGTTGCAATTCTTTGAATTCTATATCATCTTCATTTTGATCAAAGTAACCCATTAAGATATTTTCAATGACGATTTGGTCGGTAATGCCCTCTGTGATTAATCCAATTGTTACCATAATATATATAATTAAAAACTTTTAGGTAAGCCTCCAAGGTATCCTCTTAGAAATGCCTCTGATAATGTGATCGGTTCTTCTCCCTCTGGCGTTTCTGGCTTCAAAAATCGCCTGGCTCTGGTATAACCTGATTTGTTACGAGAGACAATCAATAACCTTTGCTCATCATCATTTAAGTTTAAACCATCTAGGATAGCCGGATTATGTGTCGTAAAAATAACCTGTTTATCATATTTTTTAGCCAAATTGGCTAATTCTTTGATTAACCGCCGACACAATTTGGGATTAAGAGACGCATCAATATTATCAATTGCAAAAAATTGAGGTGTATCTTTGCTGATAAAAAGGCAAAAATAAAATAGCAAAAACAAAAATCCTTCATTGGTACTTCTTTGATCAAAAGTGATTTCTAAATAGCGATCTTCAATTTGAATTGCTCTTTCACCGATAAATAAGTTGTTAGGCACTTGAAAATTTTTAAACCATCCCATGAGTTTGAGCTTTTCTTTGATCTCATTTAACTTGTCTTTGTCCAAAACTTGCAAGAGTTTAAATAAACCTTCGCCATTAATGCCTAGTGGTTGAATTTGTCCTTCTTCCTTAAAATTGCGTAAACAGTGGTACTCTGGAGAATAGATGATAAATTCTTGTAGATAATTTTCTGCTAAATAACCCACAACTTGTTTAGATGCTTTTTGAAAATCCTCAATGGCTTTTTTTAAAGTTTTTTCAGAAGGTTCTTCGGTTGAGGCGAGTTGCTTTAAAATAAAATCATCCAGATGAGGCGTTTGATTAGTCCATTTAGCATAAGGCTTATTCTTGTTTTGAAGCACATAATCAAAGTATATTTCCTTATTTTTTCCAAAAGAAAAAGATATTTTTATTTCCTGCGTCACATTTTCCTTATCAAAAGCCGCTCGCATCAATTGCGGTTCTGTCTCTCTGATCCCTCTTGAGGCTAAAAATTCGTTATCCAATTTATTACTGGCAGCAGCGGCACTTAAGGCAATCGCTTCTAAAATATTGCTTTTGCCACAGCCATTTTCACCAATCAAGACGGTGACGCGCCCAAGTTCAAGCTTGAGCTTTTGAATAGATTTATAGTTTTCTATATGGATTTCTTTTATCATAAATAATAATACCTATAAATATTAATGTATTTCCTGTATTTTGGAGTCCAAAGCTTTGGCTTTGGTTTTAGAGTGGATACGCTATCGCTTAATCCACCCTACATGACTCGGTTTCCGGAGTCCAAGATTTATCTTGGATGTCAAGGATACTGGGGATACGATTTGATTGTCGCGCTTTTAAAATCGCTGTATTGTTGATATTAGAGTCTCAATTTATGTAATTTAATTGGGGATTGGTATAAATATTTTTTAGGCTTTTAGGCTAAGTGTTATAATTCATAATTATAAAGATAAAAGGAAATGTCTTGTGTCGGTTGAAAATAGTGAATTGCCGCCTGATGATAATGTTTTGAGCCCAGAAGTCAAACGGATTTTTCAGTTATTAGGCGGAGAGTTGCCGCTGGAAAGGGCTGTTAAGTTGGCTGGTGAAATCACATAGCTTGTATGCATTTGGATTGGAGCGTAAAAAACTTTCTTTAATATCATGTCTAACTTATCCGATATTCGTGGTTTAATTGACAAATTAGATATACAAATTCAAGAACTTATCAGCCAACGCGCCCGCTTGGCGGAGCTAGTAGCACGGGCTAAATCTGCCCAGGAAGAAAATCCCAATTTTTATCGTCCAGAGCGTGAAGCGGAAATTTTGCGTCAGGTGATAGCACGTAATCAAGGTCCCTTATCAAATGATACCCTGACTCGGATTTTTCGAGAAATCGTGTCGAGTTGTTTGGCTCTACAAAAACCACTTAAGGTTGCTTTTTTAGGTCCTGCTGGTACTTATTCACAAGCCGCCGTATGTAAGCATTTTGGACATGCGGCACAAATGGTCCCGTTACAGACGATTGATGAGGTGTTTCGTGAGGTTGAGGCGGGCACGGCTTTTTATGGTGTGGTGCCGGTGGAAAATTCCACCGAGGGCGGCGTTAATCAAACTTTAGATTGTTTTATAAAAACACCGTTGAAAATTTGCAGTGAAATTGAGTTGCCGATTCATCATCATTTACTTTCAAGGGAAAGTGAATTGGCACAGCTTAAGCGAATTTATGCTCATCAACAATCTTTTGCACAATGTCGCGGGTGGTTGGATAATCAGTTGCCTACGATAGAGCGTATTGCGGTCAATAGTAATGCTGAGGCGGCGCGTCGTGCGGCTAATGAGTCGGGTGCTGCCGCGATTGCTGGAGAGATGGCGGCTGAGATTTATCAATTACAGGTAGTGGCTTCGCGGATTGAGGATGATGTGAATAATACGACTCGTTTTGCGGTGCTTGGACAACAGGAGCCGCCTCCTACTGGTAATGATAAAACTTCGTTGTTATTGTCCAGTCCCAATAAGCCGGGGGCGTTATTTCATTTGCTTGAGCCATTTGCCAAAAATAATGTGAGTATGACGCGCATTGAGTCGCGCCCATCGCGGCAAGGTATTTGGGAGTATGTTTTTTTTGTTGATATTGAAGGGCATATCAAGGAGCAGCCTGTTGCTAATGCTTTGCAAGTTTTAGAAAACCATACTTCTTTAATTAAACATCTCGGCTCTTATCCTCGTGCCGTACCCTAAAATAACTAACTAACTGATGTTACTCAGTCAACTTATGCGGCTGCAAATCTCGGAAGCGAGGCTTTAGCCTCGCAGGTACCACATTCTAATGCGTAACCCATCTTACGTAAATCCCAAAGGAACCGGGGCTTCAGCCCCGGCAATTGTAGGGCTAAAGCCCTACTTCCTATCTAGGTAACATCAGTTATCATATTTTAAGTACTGAACCACGAATGATCGGAGATTTTGGAGTCGACAACGCTGCCCGCTTTGGAAACATACGTCCAAAGCCAAAGCTTTGGACTCCAAAATGCATTAAAACTTATGGTTCAGCACTTAGAAGAGCCGTGCGTGACATTGCTAACTTAACTAATATGATTAAACTCGCCACACCCGGCGTTCAAGGCTTACGTCCCTATCAGCCGGGCAAACCTATCGAAGAATTAGAACGAAACTATGGGATAAAAAACGCCATTAAGTTGGCTTCAAATGAGAATCCTCTTGGTCCAAGTCCACGGGTGCTTGAGGCTGTGCAAGCTAGTTTAAAAGATATTGCGCGTTATCCTGACGGCTTCGCGCTCAAAAAAGCTTTAGCACAAAGGCATCATGTGGATATGGGCATGATTACTTTAGGTAATGGCTCTAATGATGTGCTTGAGCTGATTGCGCGTACTTTTGTGACTCAGGCGCAGTCGGTTATTTTTTCTGAACATGCCTTTGTTGTTTATCCTATGGTGACGCAAGCCATTGGTGCCCGAGCTATTGTCGCTTCGGCGAAAAATTGGGGACATGATTTAGGTGCCATGCAGGCGGCGATTTGCGATGATACTCGCTTAATATTTATAGCGAATCCGAATAATCCCACTGGGACTTGGGTTGATAAAGGCAGTTTGAAGGCTTTTTTAGAGGCGGTGCCTGAATCTGTACTTGTTGTCGTGGATGAGGCTTATTTTGAATATGCTATTGATAATCCTAATTATCCTAATAGTTTAGAGTGGTTATCTGAGCATCCTAATTTGGTAGTGACTCGGACTTTTTCAAAAGCTTATGGCTTGGCAGGGCTGCGAGTGGGTTATTCGATTTCTCATCCTGATGTGGCTGATTTGGTGAATCGGGTGCGGCAGCCTTTTAATGTTAATTCGATTGCGCTTGTTGCTGCCACCGCTGCTTTGGATGATGGTGAACATTTGAAAAAAAGCATTACTTCAAATCGTGCAGGTATGCGGCAAATGGGGCAAGCTTTTGATAAGATTGGTTTATCTTATATTCCGTCATTGGGTAATTTTTTGGCGGTGGATGTTGGTGATGGTGCTAAAATTTATGAGTTGTTGTTGCGCCAGGGTGTGATTACGCGCCCTATTGGTGCTGGAATGTCGCAGTATTTGCGTGTGTCGATTGGGTTGCCGTCGGAAAATGAGAGATTTATTCAGGCGTTGAGGAAGGTTTTTTAAAATTCTTTGCTCCGCGTCGGGGCAGGCATTCCTTTGCGGAGCAAGGGGACGAAAAAAAATCCTATTTTTTGAAAAAATAGGATTTTTAAGCCGGTGCCAGTGTCAAAAAATGTCCTGTACTGAGGAAATCTATTCCAAGGCAAGCTGGGCTTGATTAACTAAATGGGGGCTATGACGAATTATTTAATTGTGATTGAAAAAGGCGAAAATAATTTCAGCGCCTATAGCCCCGATGTATTGGGATGCGTCGCAACCGGAAAAACCATTGAGGAAACCGTGCAAAGGATGAGAGACGCGCTCTATTTTCACTTAGAAGATTTGTATTATCGGGGTGAGCCGATTCCTCAAGCTCAAGGTTTGGAAAAACATATTGCAGAAATTAATAGCAACGCGGGAGATTTTTTTACGTTTGCCTGGGTAGATTTGAGTCTGATGTTGGCTGAGGCGGCGTGAAATTTAAGTAGATTTAAGTTATCTGTTTACTAATGTATTCCATTACGGTTTCTAGTTTCACGGGTTGCGATTCTTCAACATTTTCTTCTTTTCCAAGATGTTTGTGATATGGAAAAGTAGTTACGTCTTGATGATGCGGGGCATTGTCCCATCTTATAATACAATTGCCGCTCACATCTTGCCAATGGAATGAGTATTTTCTAGACCCATCCAAAAACAGGTAATCTTTGATAAAAAGTTTGGTCTGATTTTTTATCTCAATAGTACACGCCAAATGATAAGACGGACCAACAATATTAAAGTTTTGAATATCATAACTGTTTATAATTGTTGAATATTTTTCAATTATCTCAAGTATCATGGAATTCACTTACCTAAAATATTTTGCCAGTAATCTCTACTTTCTATCGCAAATTTCCACTTCATCCAATCATTTTCCATCTCGTATGATGCTTTTTGTTCTGTAAAAATTTTGTCGAATTCGTGATAAGTTTTGTTGTACTTGTTTTCTAAATATTCAATCTCCATCAAATACTCTGATAATTCCCGTTTCGCTAGCAAAATTGATATTTCGTTCAGCAATTCATCTTTTGAAATTTTAAGCATCGCGAATATTTTTTCTGGCTGGTTTCGTGACATTTTTTAAATCCTCCGACTAAATAACTGATGTATCCGTTGCGCCGCTGTATCAAACGGCGTTGATGAGTACGTCGAGCTGGACGGGATTGCCACACAACGTCCGCTCATTCTCCAGCCGTTGCCAAATCAATTTGAACTGTGATTTGTGTGATTTTTATGATTAATGCGGTGTGATCGGCAGTCTCATAAAAATCACATGAATCATAAAAATCACAGTTCCAAAGTGATTTGGCAACAATCTTCAGCGAAAGGTTGTTCGCAATTTGCCATTAAATCTTTAGTATCGAGCTTTCCCGATCAGCCAGTCATAAAAGTGTTTTGAATTCCTCAATAGTTAATCCAGCATCTTTGATAATACCGCCCATCGTATAAGCATTAATTGGATTTGTTCTTGGTATGGTAATAATGCGTTCTCCGTCCGTCATAGTGGTGTGTTTGCCTTGTCGTGCAATCCAAAATCGCGCTTTTTCAAATGCTTTAATTGCTTGTAAGTGATTAATCCCAGGTAATTTAGGCATTCACTACCTCCACATAGCGCAGTTCGACATCTTGGATTAATTCTTCTCTAACGGCAAGGTAGTCCGTAATCGCTTCTTTGATATTTTCTAATGTTTCCTCTTCTGTTTGTCCTTGGGACCAACAACCGGGTAAACCTGGACACCAAACTGCATAACCTTCTTCAGTCTTTTTTAGATTAACTTTGTATTTCATATTGATTGGCTCGTATTGTGGAATAATTGCTGTGCCGGACGGAGTTTGCAACCCCGTCCGTAACGTTAAATTAAATCCTGTGTGCATCAGGGATCTGAAACGTCACGAACGGGGTTACAAACCCCGTCCTGCATAGGAATCCTGCGTACATCAGGGATCTGAAACGTCACGAACGGGGTTACAAACCCCGTCTGGCATAAGTTACAAACCCCGTCCGGCATCATATGGATCAGGTTCACCGGGAGACACCAACATGTCTTCTTCGTTCGATAGGGCAGTCCTCGGAAAGATTCTCGCCGAGGAGCGTCGCCATGGAAAGCAAGTTCTTAATCTGATCGAGCAGGTAGTCTGCCTTCTTTTTGCACGATTCCTCATCATTCGGTTTCCCAAATTTTTGATCGTATTCGGCTGATGCCCCAAACTCTATATCATATGGAGGATTTGTGCATTTGCTCACGATCTCCATGCTCACCATTCTGTAATAAAGCTCCACGCCAACCTTCCGCGAAAAATAGTCAAATCGCGCAACCGTTTCGCTCGGCGTCAGGCCCCCCTCTTCCGTGTCCCGAGCCCTATTTTCATTCGTCATATTCTCGATCATTTGATTCGCGGTGACAGCGGCGTTCTGCACCTGCATCTCGACACCCGCCAACTGATCCTCTATGTTCGCTGTCCCGTCCGCCTCCCCAATCTTCTTCAGCAAATCCAGGAAATTAGCTAAATCATCGCCCATCTCACTCTCGTCGAAGCCTTCAATCGTGGGCTTCAGCCGGTTAATATCTTGCTTTACCTTGTCAGATTCTATATTCGGGCAGCCGCAGCCGCCTGTCGTAAAATAATTACGTATTTGCTCAACCGTCACCCCAACAGCCTCCGCCCGCCCAAAAGCGAGCGCAGCCAATACCACCATCACCCAAAATTTAACACGTCGCATCACATTTCCTCCATTCATCGTGTTGTTTTAAAGCTAGCCATCACCGGCGCATGATCGCTAGGACGTTTCAAACGGCGTGGCGCTTTATCAATAACACAAGCCGTACAATTAAGCGCAGTGCTGGCCAAAATCAAGTCAATACGAGCTCCCCGATTGCGCCAAAACGCGCCGCCACGATGGTCCCACCAACTGAAACTCTTTGGCGCTTGCTTGAATAGGCGAAAAGTATCACGCAGTCCCAAGTTCACCAAATCCTCTAAAGCGGCACGCTCTGGCGGGCTCACCAACAAGTCACTGTCCCAAGCATCGTGCACATCGCGATCCTCCGACGCAATATTAAAATCGCCCAGTACAATCAAACGAGGATAATCCTTGAGGCTGTCGCGTGCATAATCTTGTAACTTTTTGAGCCAATTCAATTTGAAATGATATTTCTCCGAATCCGCAGCAGTACCATTAGGCACATACACATTTAGTACTCGTAAATTATTAGCGTATGTTGCCCCCAAAAAGCGTCGCTGTGGTTCTTCAGGCAAATCCGTGATAATATCGCTGGCTTGCAAACGGCTGAGCAGTGCTACACCGTTATAGGCTTTTTCTCCAGAAAAGGCTGCATGATAGCCCGCCGCCTGTATCGCTTCTAGCGGAAATTTATCGTCAGTAACTTTCGTTTCTTGCAGGGCAAGAATGTCTGGTTTAAATTTTTTTGCCCAGTCTAAGACTTGTGGCAGGCGAATGCGTAGTGAGTTTACGTTCCAAGTGGCTATTTTGAGCATTTTTTTTTTCGGTTGTCAGTGTTCAGTTATCAAAGGCGTAAAAAATCCTATTTATCAACTGATGTTACGCAGTATCGTTCCCAAACCACGTTTGTGAGTGGGGAAAAATATAGTACAGCGGATTGGGGGAATAAACGGATTGGTTTAAAGGGACATTTTTGGCAGGAGCCATTATCAATGACTCCAAATACATGTCTAGCAATAATCAATCCGTTTATTCCCCTAATCCGTTGTACTTTCCTTTTAAAGGAGCGTAGCAACGAGGGTGCGTAACATCAGATACAATGCCATTAAGTTAAGGATTTTATGTAGGGTGGGCAACTTGTTTTTGTTGCCCACCAGCCCTCGGGTGGGCACGCTAAAAAAACACTTTGCCCACCCTACAAAAGAACGTATTTGGGCTTAACTTAATGGCATTGAACATCAGATAGTCAGTTTAGTTTTTTTATCAGGGGCGGCATATCTATGACAACTATACGCACCCTCCTTTCCAAAACTAGCACAAATTTATTACCACGCCTAGAAATTGAAATTTTACTTTGTCACGTCTTAGGGGTGACACGAAGCTATTTGTTAGCATGGTCAGAAAAAAATTTGACAGCAAAACAATATAGCCAATTTCAAACTTTGTTAGCGCGTCGCGTGCAAGGTGAGCCAATTGCCTATATCACTGGTTATAAGGAATTTTGGTCATTATATTTACAAGTGACTGAAAATACATTAATTCCTAGACCAGAAACGGAGCTATTAGTTGAACAAGCCTTGGCGCGTTTGTCTCCTGATTGTCGTGTGATAGATTTAGGCACCGGCAGCGGAGCGATTGCCTTAGCCATTGCCCACGAATGTCCCCAGTGTAGCGTATTAGCCACAGATAAGTCCATCGCTGCCCTGAATGTGGCGCGAGCCAATGCACAGAGATTGGGACTTCATCAGGTGCAATTTTTAGTCAGTGATTGGTGTTCAGCTTTAGGGGATATAAAGGCGGAATTAATTGTGTCTAATCCGCCGTATGTGGCTATTGCGGATCCGCATTTAAAGGGAGAAGTGCGATATGAGCCCCCATGTGCCTTGGTGGCGGGAAAGGATGGGTTGGCAGATATTCGGCGGCTTGTCGCTGATTCTCAATCTCATTTAGTGCCACGGGGTTGGTTATTATTGGAGCATGGCTATGATCAGGCAGAAGCGGTACGTGCCTTATTTGAACAACATGCTTATGAGGCTATCACAACTTATCAGGATTTAGCGGGATTGCCTCGCGTCACTGTCGGACAAAAAATGCCAGTAACGGGGCTTGACTAAGACGGGCTCGGAAATGCCGTGAGCCGACAGCTGAAATTCAATAGCCCCCACTTGTGCCGTATTCCAGATTTTGATGTCACGCTGGCGATAACGCTGTACTACAGATTTTTTGGGATGTCCAAAACGATTGCGATAGCCAGTGCTAAATAAAACGATTGTCGGTTGCACTGCCTCAATAAAGCCTGTTGTTGAGGATGTACCGCTGCCATGATGTGGCGCAATGAGAATATCGGCTTTTAATTCTTTAGAATTACGCTTTATCAACTGATATTCTACCGCCTCCTCAATATCTCCAGGCAATAATATCCCTCCTCCCGTTGTTGTCACTTTTAAGACGCAACTTTTGTTGTTGCTTTTTTGGTGGGTAATATGCTTGGGATGTAATATTTGGAAATCCACGTCATCCCATCGCCAATATTGACCCATTTGACATAAACGACTGTTTTTAAATAGTTGAGGGCTACTCGTAAGGATTTCATCCACGCTTAAATTTTCTAAGATACTTTGTGCGCCACCGCTATGATCATTATCTCCATGACTAATTAAGAGTTTATCAATTTGCCATATTCCATTCGCACGTAAAAAGGGTACAACGACGGCTTCGCCAGTGTTAAAACCGCTACGAAATTTTGGTCCAGCGTCATATACTAAAACGTAGTTTTCGGTGCGAATAATTGCCGCTAAGCCTTGTCCAACGTCTAATAAGTTCAACCAAACTTCGCCACGTTTGGGGTAAAAAGGTGGGATAAAAAAAACGGGTAAAAGCCATATAATGCCTAACCATCGTGCTGGAAATCCGCGCGGTAATAGTAAAATGGCAATACCTATCATTGCCACAATAATTGTCCATAACGGTGGAGCCGCCAGTTGCCATACTCCCAATTCAGCGAGAAACTCTATGGAAACCCAAAGAGCCTCAAGCGTGTAAGCTGCTATGTGTAACAAGGTGCTGGCTAAGCTGGGTAAAAATGAAATGATTGCAGTGCCCAATAAAGTCAATGGTACAACCACAAAACTGATCCAAGGAATAGCAATAACATTAGCGAGTGGCGAACTTAATGGTACATAGCCAAAGATAAATAATATAATGGGAAACATGCCTAAGCTGAGCGCCCATTGAATTTTCCAAACATTCGTTCCCCATTTGGCTAAAGGAGAAAGTTTTGGCTCACGTTTGCCGTTGAAAACGTAGATGATGATTGTAACTGCTCCAAAGGATAGCCAAAATCCCGCTGACAAAACTGATAAGGGATTCCATAATAATATTAATAACAAAGTGAAGGCTAAAATATGTGAAATGGCTACATTGCGGGCAAAGACGATGCCAGACATGACTACCGCAACCATGATTAAGGCGCGTTGTGTGGGCAGAGAAAAGCCCGCTAATAGTGCATAAGCAAAAGCGGCTGAAAAACTGAGCAAGGCAGCAAAAATGGGGCTTGGTAACCATAATGTCATCTTGCTGGCATAAAATCGACGGGCTATCCAAAAAACCAGCCAGGCTATAAATCCGATATGTAAGCCAGAAATGGCTACAAGGTGGGCGGTACCAGTTTGTTGTAAAATCTTTTTTTGTTGTTGGGAAATGGCTTGTTTGGTGCCCAAGGCTAATGCAAGAATAATACCCTTGGTTGGCGAATATTCTAGTGTTGTTTTTATATCTTCTGCTAAATGGTATCGGATATTGTCGATATTAAATGGTGATGCTTTGTTTAACAAACGCTGTTCAGCTTTTTGACGCACATAACCGGTTGCCAATATTCTTTGTTGAAACAACCATTTAGCATAATCGAATCCCCCAGGGTTGAGCATTCCATGTGCCTGTTTTAAGCGCACTGTTAATTGCCAATATTGTCCCGGGTGTAAGTTTTGCGGGGGAGTGCCATACCAGGATAAGCGGAGATGTCCAGGATTAAGCCACTCTTCGGAGGGCGTGGGTGCAAAATGGAAGCGCCAGCCATAGGGATGTTGCTCTGGTAAATCAATGATTTGACCATTTAGTGTGATTTCCCGTCCTTCAAGATGCTTAGGTAATTTTTGTGCTAATATCATATCTGCACGCCATACTGTCCAGAGTAAGCCCAGTGCAAACAGGAAAAGCAAGCGATAAGTCGGTAAGTTCCAAGCCAAAAATATTAAGGGAAGGAATAGGATTGTCCAAGCTATATCAGGTATAGACGAAAGGGTTTGACAAAAAAGTATGCCAAATAGAAAAGCTAGTACTCCTAAACGCATTCTTTAAGGATATGGTTAAAAATTTTCCTATGAAAAATTTTTTTAAACATTCGTTACCACATATTTCTCTATTTAAATCTCATCCAAAACTTAACAAGTTTTTTGGGAAACTTCTCCATGATCCCAATTTGTGGCATTTGAATAGGCGCTCATTGGCAGGGGGTATGGCTGTTGGCTTGTTCGTAGCCTTTGTGCCTTTTCCCGGACAAATGTTATTAGCCGCTGGACTAGCGATTTGGTTCCGCGTCAATTTACCTTTATCAGTCAGCTTGGTATGGGTAACCAATCCTATCACTATACCACCGGTATTCTATTTGGCTTATAAATTGGGTGCGATGTTATTAGGTTTGCCTACTCAAGCCATTAAGTTTGATTTTTCGCCAGAATGGTTGTTTCACACTTTGGGAAACATTTGGCAACCGTTGTTATTGGGTTGTTTGATATTAGGTGCTATCAGTGCTTTGATTGGCTATTGGCTGGTCATTTTTTTATGGCGTTTACAGGTGAGTCGTTTATGGCAAATTCGACGTGAAAAAAGACTTTTGAAAGCACAAAAACGGAAACTTGCTTCATTAAAGAAAAATCTCAAGAGTTGTTGAGATGAAACCTCTAAAGGCTCAAAAAAATCCTATTTCTTAAAGAAATAGGATTTTTCACAGCACCATCTAAAAGCTCAAAAAAATCCTATTTCTTTAAGAAATATGATTTTTCACACCGCCATATTTTCATACGTTTTGCATAGATGTTATCCAATTGTCAAAATGGCGGCATTTTTGCATCATTTTTTTTATACCTATTTGTTTTGCTATAATTATTCCGTCTGTTACCTTTTGATATTTAGGATATATTTTTAATATTCTTTTAGAAGGTGCTGTTGTTGGATTGTTATTTATTTCTTCTGGATTGGTAAAATTTCTAAATAGGTTTTGTAGTTCATTGGTCGTTTTGAATACCTTTATGAAACCATTTGGCTCTGAAAATAATAAGGTTTCAAATTCATGCAATTGATAATAAGGATAAAATTTTTTTCATGGTCTGCCACCTATCAGATTCTTTTCCCAGATTTCTCCTAAAGAATATTCTTCTATCCAATCTTTAAGTTCATGGCTTGATAATCTTTTGAAAACAGAATGATTCTCTTGTTTATCAACCACGATAATATCGATTGGTTCAAAGTAGTCAAGCAATGTGACAGATTGTGTTGAAACTATAATTTGCTTGTCAGTCGAAAAAGCTTTTATTAAAGAGGCTAAAATTGAAATGGCATACGGATGCAAACCTAATTCAGGTTCATCTATAATAATAGTATCAGGCGGATTTGGTTGTAACAGCAAGGTGGTTAGACATATAAATCTCAGTGTTCCGTAGGAGAGACTAAAAGCGTCAAAGTAGTTATCGCTACCATTTTGCCGCCATTCTAATTTTATTTTGGCTGGATTCAGTTCATTCGGTTCCAAAATAAATTTGTCAAAATACGGCGCGACAAGTTTTATGGTTTCTTCTATTTTATTAAAAGAAAATTCATTTTTTTGTTTTAACTTATACAAAAAAGCGGCTAAATTACTCGCGTAAAATTCTAATCTTCTATTATTATTGATATTACAATATTGTTTAACAGCGGCTGTTGGGCTGGTATCATGGAAATGATAAATTTTCCATAATTTTAAGGCATCTATGATCCAATTGGAAACTTTACTGTCATATAATGAGGTTTCTTCATTTGCCCTTCCTATCAAGTGCCAAGTATTAAAATAGATTTCTTCTTCATCAAGAAATAAAAATCCTTCATTTGCTGGCTTAAGTTTGAAACGATATTTATTTTCCCCAAAATCTATTTTACCTACAATATGATTTGATTGCTTAAGTCCAAAGTAGAGTAATTTATCAATACCTTGTTCAATACTATAAGGCTTAAGCTGTTTTTCAATAATTTTATTAAGAAGCTTAAAAAAAGAGATAAAATTGGATTTTCCAGCACCATTAGAACCTACTAAAATATTTAAGTTAGTTAAGCTTAATTGCTCTAATGTTTTAAGAGATTTATAATTTTCTATGCTTAGATTATTGATTTTCATTTTAATTTTGCAGCGTCATTATGGCTCAAGTTTTTGCAGGACGGGGTTGGGCGTTCCGCCACTACGTATGCAACCCCGTCCGAAACGTTTATTTCCGATAACGTCTATTAAACTTTGACGTGACAACCATCTTTAGTGGTCGTGATCATTCGGCTCGTCTGTTTCATTTTTTTCCTGCCGTATCCGATGATAAATCTCCTCACGATGAACAGCAACGTCCCGGGGCGCACTCACCCCTATTCGTACTTGATTACCCTTTACACCCAACACCGTGACTGTTATGTCATCCCCTATCATCAATGATTCACCAACACGCCTTGTCAAAATTAGCATAGATTTTCTCCTTCCTTTCTAAAAAATAATCAATCAAGTCAGCTCCAAGCTCTTCGGTGTAGGGCGCACATCAATAGCACCCGAATCCCAAAAAAGTTTAATGTAAATATGTCCTCGTCATTCTTGACTCGGTTTTTCCTTCAAATTAAAAGCGCCATGTAAGGCTCTGACACCTAATTCTAGGAAATCCTCATGCACAACCACCGAAATTTTGATCTCCGAAGTTGAAATCATTTGGATATTAATCCCGTAGTGAGCCAACGCCTTAAACATGGTGCTAGCAATCCCTGCATGTGAGCGCATTCCAACACCAACTAAAGAAATTTTGGCAATGTGTTCATCGCCTTGTATTTCGCGCACTCCTAATTCTGTGGCAATATTATTCAGAACTTCTAAGGCTTTTTTGTAGTCATTGCGATGCACTGTGAAGGTAAAATCCGTGCTTCCATCAGCCCCAATGTTTTGGATAATCATATCCACTTCAATATTGAGATCCGCAATGTGACCTAAAATTTGATAGGCAACCCCCGGTTTATCTGGTACACCCAAGAGGGTTAATTTGGCTTCATCGCGATTAAATGCAATACCTGAAATCAGAGCTTTTTCCACAGTTTCATCCTCTTTGGCAATCAATGTGCCAGCTCCATCTTCAAAAGATGAGAGTACACGTAAGGGTACATTATATTTACTGGCGAATTCCACGGCGCGAATTTGTAATACTTTTGAGCCTAAACTCGCCATTTCAAGCATTTCTTCAAAGCAGATTTTCTCAAGGCGACGGGCTTCAGAAACAATACGGGGATCGGTGGTGTAGACACCATCCACGTCGGTGTAAATTTGACATTCATCAGCTTTGAGGGCAGCCGCTAGGGCAACGCCAGTGGTGTCTGAGCCACCCCTGCCTAAAGTTGTAATATTACCTTTTGCATCAATACCTTGAAAACCAGCTACCACGACGACTGTGCCTTGTGCTAAATCAGCATGGATATGTTGGTCGTCAATTTCAAGAATACGTGCTTTTGTATGGGCGCTAGTTAGAGTCGACGACCGGTATTATCCGGCGCGCCTCTCCTTCAGATCTGTACGTGCGAGTTTCCCCGCATACAGCTCCTAGATACTCTAGTCTTTCGACTTGCTCCTATGGATATTTTGGTGACAGCTTTGGTGTACAGCCATTAGGTTGGCTGTTTTCCAGTTGCTGTGGTTTCCATCGACGTGGTGGAGGTGTATCCTCTCGTCGTCGACGAACATTAGTCCGCAATGTCCACAGGAATGGTTTTGCTTTTTCAAAGCCCTGGCTGTATGATTTTCATAGAGCTTGCTTTTGCGCTTGCTCCAGTAAATCATGTCCCCGTCATAGGGCGATTTATCGCCTTTGACACATACGTGTTTGTTCTGGGAGTACGGTTCCGTCGGAAAAGCTTTCTTTATTAGGCTCTTCGCTTCGTATCGGTCTATTTTTGGCTCTTTCAGAAATTTTCGGTACGCTGAACAGTTGGTGTACCATAGACTAAATCGAGAACCTTCCATTTTACAATACTTGTGGTAGTTTCTCCATCCACGTATTATTGGGGCTAGCTTTTGTGCTTTTACTCTAGCACCATAGTTCGAGCTATTGACCACCGCTTTTACTTTGTCGCGGAAAGCTTTGTAGTTCCCCTCTGAGGGGGTGCTGCGTAACTTTCCGCTTTTCTGGACTCGAAAATGCCAGCCCAGGAAGTCAAAACAGTCTGTCGTTTTGGTTATCTTGGTCTTTTCTTCGCTGATTTCCATTCCGCGCTCTGTTAGAAAGTCCTTATATTTCTTTAGAACTTTATCCGCTTTGTCATTTGGTTTGAGGAATATCACCATGTCATCCGCATAGCGAACGCTTGGGTGTAGTTCCTCAATCCCATTCAGGGCTATGTTGGCTAGTACTGGTGACACCACGCCCCCCTGTGGGGTTCCTTGTTCAGGGAATTCTGGGTCAACTCCTGCCTTAAGGCAGCGGAATATTCCAAGTTTTAGTGCCTTTGGGGCAATCAGTTTCTCCGTAATCGCGGTGTGTGCAATTCGGTCAAAGCATTTCTTTATGTCTAGCTCTATTACTCTTTTTTTGTTACCGTTGCTGTTGGAGCGTAAGTTATCGAACAGGTGTTTTTGTGCATCGTGTGCGGACCTGCCTGTCCTGAATCCGTAGCTCCTGGCGTGGAACCTTGCTTCATGGGCTGGTTCCAGGGCTATTTTCGCTATACATTGCCATGCTCTGTCCGTAATCGTTGGTATTTTTAAGGTTCTCATTTTTCCGTTTTTCTTAGGGATTAAGATTTCCTTAAGCTCTTGGTGCTTCCAGTTGTTTACATTTGCACCTAGCGTTCCAAGTATTTCCATCCTTTCTTTGTAGGTCAGGGCGGTTTTACCATCTATACCAGCCGATTTTTTACCTTGATTTAGTTGTGTAACTTGACGGATTGCTAACAGTTGTGCAGCACGGGATTTCAGAATCAGTTTTTGCAAGGACCTAGCTTTCCGCAGGTCATTAGCTCGGACTGCTTTATATACTCGTCTTTGTAGGCGGAACGTGTCCATCTGGAGTTTCTTCCAGTTGAGGTTGTTCCAAAATTCTCTATAAGTGTTTTCACTCATGAGTCTAATTATGCTCTCTTTAGTTTTGTATATTCTGAGTACCCGCAGCCAGTTTTCGACTGCATCCTACCCGACAGTGGGAGTTAAGCTTGCCATGGCTTACTGAGGTTCGACTTGTCCTCAGACCCAGTCTGTCGTTTTTTCTCGTTCCGTTATTCAGATTGTTTTGACGATTTAGGGCAGTCCATTTTGCCTGTTCTCTACTCAGGGCTTACAACTGTCGACAGTAAACGTTGTGAGTATAAGAGGACGAAGTCCACATGTTTTGTTCAGATTGTGGCTTTATTCTAAGACACTTTTCTAGGACTTGTTTACCCGTGTCGTCTCCCTATTAGCACCAGTGTGGCTATCTGCTTTGCCTCTGGTTGTGCCCTGTTACCAGCTTCACTCTGATAGGGTGTCGCCTATCTCGGTGTGGTCAGATAAGGAGTCACCTGTCCCTTCAGGGGTGGGGTTTTCACCCACATCCGATTAACAGTTAGATTTTGGGGTTAAATTATTATCCCGCGATCCCCTACTCATACCCCTCTATTCGCTAGAGGCTCCTAGTAGGAACGAGCCGCACTCTGTCAGGATATGTACTTGTGCGCCTGTGTAAGAACGAGCTGGACAGCCACGCGCTTCAAGTGCCATGCATAATAGGCTCATCGAAACTTGTTCACCAGTTGCTAAGAGCACGTCAAATTCGCGGGCTTTGGGGGGATCAGCGATACTTTTGGCGAGTGCCACTAGGCGATTGGTTTCTCCACTCATGGCGGAGACGACTACGACTAATTCATGTCCTTGGGCGCGGGTTGCGATGATTTTTTCGGCGACGGCGGTAATGCGCTCGATTGAGCCGACTGAGGTGCCACCATATTTTTGTACAATTAATGCCATTGTAGTCCCTTATTTATACTCGGCATAGGCACAATTTTCACTGAAATAAGTTTCGTTTATGGCCTAGTTAAGTATAGTTGGCTATGTTATTAAATAATTAATAAGTTAAAATGTAATGTGTATTTTAGCACATTGTTTTAGTTTTTTTTGTAGCATTTTTGCTGTGCGACTCGTTTGTCCTAACTCGTTGAAAGAATTAGGATGAATTATCCTAACACATTTTAACTGGAACAAAGACATAACAATAAAACTTTAGATATGGTGAGA